>JABEBX010022024.1_pt1 | contig 61387 bp, 52 predicted proteins | sample 7245971 | NCBI WGS metagenome assembly JABEBX01 (sample SAMN14506365, study PRJNA622280) | hot springs metagenome | biome: hot spring [ENVO:00000051]|acidic hot spring [ENVO:00002120]; feature: spring [ENVO:00000027]|sediment [ENVO:00002007]; material: sediment environment [ENVO:01001048]... | reverse complement strand
GCAAACAGGTACACCAACATTTAACGGTTCACAGGTGACAGGTACTTTATACATAACCAATGCATCATCTAATCCAGCTTTGACAGGTGTTGTTCTGGTATTGGATAGTGCAGTATATGGGTCTGTAACAGCGGGCAACCCTGATTATGGAAATGGCTTTAGGGCAAGTAATCCGACACAGGGGCCATGGACATGGTGGTTCTATACAGGCACATTCCCGAACTATAATATCCCATCAGGAGGACAATCAAACAATAAGACCGTTACCTTTCTTGCAACGGCAAACTTTGCAGTGAAGGCATATATATACGCCTACTGTCCATCCGGTGTTGTTGAAGATAGATTGGCTGATACAGGTGTGCAAAATGCATTTGTCATGCTTGGTATGAGCCCGGGTGATCCTAACTACATAGCAGAAAATTGTCAGGGAAATAATAGTTGCGGTACAGGTACAGCAGTGAACTATCTTACTGCAACAGATTCGAATGGGTACTTTGCATTGCCTATTACAACGGTCATAGGAACCGCCATAACATACACAGCAGGTGGACTTACAGGGCAACTTCCACAAAATGCCACGTACGATAATGGCACGCTCTGGGGCACTACCTTTTCCAATGTTGTGCTTGCTGTAAGGCAGAGGATACTGCACACAAGCTATGTTGCTGTTGGTGACAGTAATGGCAATTCGAGTAATTTAAGTACAATTGTGGGAGGGTCTTGTGCCACGACCATACTCCCCATGGCACTTGCAACACAGGCCATTGGTTATGAGGATGTTGCAAACATCAACATATCAACGCTTACAGGTTATTACTTTAACAAACAAGTTATTGCAGGAACAGGGTGCGGTGCTGCCGATGCAACCCTTTGGACTGCCATGCCTTCAAACCTGCTTTTGCCTAATATGAATGCTGCCTCGATGACGCTATATACGAATGCCGGTAACAATACACCTCTATATCCGCGTACGCAGGGTGCAGTCGCTAATGGGAAGGAATTCTTTGTAGCCGCACCAGCAAATACATCCAACTTTGCATTCTCAGGTGGCAATGGCCAGATTGCTGGATCGGCATTTTTGACAGCAGGTTCAATGGAGGCGATGTGGGATGCGCCAATGCCTTTGACAAGTGTGCTTGGTAATCTAGTCTTTTCAACGATTGGTATTGACAGGGGTATAAATACAACCGCAGCAGCAGGTGGAGCAAATGGATTTTCAGATACAAGCAGCGGGACAAATTGGTCAAGTTCGCCTGTAGTTCCCTTTACCGCAACCTTAAGTAACCTGAGTACAATATTTACCCCTGTGCCTTCACAAGCATACAATGTCGTTGGAACTGTTGGTGTTAATCTTGCAAACAACCCGGCAGAATTTCAGATAGTGATACCCGCATTGACCATTGGCAGTACATCAAGTGCATCAATGACCATATCAGAGCCTACGACCATACCATCTGATGGAACGCTTATTCCAACAGCCATGGTCATGGCAGTTGATGCCCTCCAAACAGGCGTAAATACCACCTATACACCGAATACAGGTACCACGCCATTGGCTGATTTCTCGGCTACGGTCGTTGTGTCAGACAGGACAGGCTATACGCCATCAACATGGCCGACATCGATCACCTTTAGCAACTGGTACAAGCTTATTGCACTTAACTGGCCCACGATCAATTCTACGGATCAAACAGCCTCATGGACATCTGCTGCGAATCCAGGCTCTGGTGTACCGAATCCTTCTGTAGGTTACATGCTTATCACATATCCGCTTGTTGCCGTTGTTCAGACCTCGGGCACATTTGGTTCAAACGTCTCTTACGCCCCGTTGATCACCAGGCCGTATTATGCATGGGAGATACTGTTCAATCCGACTATAACACAGACGACCATACCAACACTGCCGTTAACCTCCCCTGGATTAATGCTTACGCAGGGTGCTTACAACATGTTCTATACAGTGAACATATTGCAAGGGCTTGTGCATACCAGTCTGAATGGTCCTGCGTATACATGGGATTCAAGTAACAATGCTATCACGATTGCAAACTATCAGATCAACACAATGGATATCTTCTCAAGGGTAGGCTTCCCTGTTGGAGGAGGATGGATTACATCGCCGACAAGCGGTGCTAACTTAAATGGGGCTAAAACAACACCTGTTTTCGCAAATATAGACGCATACAACTGGAACATTGTATCTGGTGCAAACTCTACAAACTTAAGAGGCTGTTTCTGGGTAAATTCGACATGGACGAATGCAAATGCCGGCGGTAATACACTATACACATACAACTCTTCTAATTGTACATCAGGCACAACAGCATGCAGCAGCATGCCTGGTGTAACAGTTGTGGCAGGGCAGTATGCATATCAGGCAGCAACAGTAAGCCTTTCAACAGGCGTGTACAATACAATTACGTTTACACCGTACAACACGACGCAAGCAAGTCCATGCCCTGCAGGCGGAGCCCCATGCTGTCAGCAGGCCCTGTGTTTTTTCCTCATCGTATTTTCGAAGAATACCTTTATTTGACGCAGGATTATCGCTCATTACAAAAATTCCCTTATTTTGCAAATGCAATTTTGGGGTTAATCTTGGGTCTTGAGTTTTGAACCTTGAATTTCGTCTAAAGCGTGCCTTAGCTGCACACTCTGCGGAACTGCATCAATCCCCTTTTTTATAACATCCCTTGCCTGTTCATCCATGCCCTGTGCCTTATAAATCAATGCCATCTGTACATACCCGTTCTCATATAATGGATTGAACAGCACTGCCATCTTGTATGACTCGACGGCATTATACCAGTCGTTCTCCTGATTATAGAACGCACCAAGCATGGCATAAAGCACATAGTCCGATGGTATATAATAGATCGCCTTTTTTAACACTGCTATTGCATCATCAGGCTTGTTTTCCGAGGCATAGATGTTAGACAGCAGTTGGTATGCATCCCGGTATGTATTATCCGTATCGATAATATGGCTCAGCCCATTTATTGCAGCGTTATCCCTGCCGGTCTGATACTGCAGCATGGCTATATAATAAAGCATGTCCGTACTCGTAATATGAAGCGATTCGAGTTGAGCCAATGCATCCATTTTATTCGGCGTTATGGAAATAAAGAGTGGAACGTACCTCTGAAGATTGTGTATATCATCTGCCATAAGCCTCTTCAGTATGTTGGCAGCGATATGAACATCGTTATCCGCAACACTTCCTTTTCCTGCTCTGAGCGCCTTGTCAGCAGGTACACTATAGCCAAGGCCTACCCTCGGCGTTTTTATAAGCTCGTTTGCAAGCACCCATTCCCCGTCAGGCAATGCATGGGCTGTTTGTTTGATTTTGTCCATGTTGACATTGTAAAGGATAAGCTCCGATATGACTTGCCAGGTGTAGGGTGGATAGATACCGCATGCCTTTTCATAATAATGTATAGCACTGTCTTCATTCCCGTTCTCAAGCTCCATATTTGCCATCCTCAGACATAGAGATGCATTCGATGGATCAAGTGCCAGAGATTGCTTTGTGTACAGGATGGCGTCCTTTATATCCCCTTTGTACTGATATAGCCCTCCTATATCCTCGGGATAGTAGGGATTCCACCTGCAAAGCTGTGCTGCCTGCTTAAACTGTGCAATGGCATTATCGAGTGATGTCATATCGCCTGATTGCGTGAAAGATTTAAACCATGCATTGCCTGTTTCAAAGTGTACCTTGTCCGTGTTTATATACCTTTGTGCAACGGTGAGCCGTTGTATGACTTTTTCGAGCAACTCAGTCCGTGTTTCACCGCCGGCATTTCTTTCAAGGGAAGCGAGAGCACGTGGATTGGCAGACAAGTAATACCTTCCCTCCTCATAAAGGTACTGCCCGTATATAGCCCTTGAACATAAGAATGTAACAGATACGAAAAAAATCCCCGTCAGTATACCGATAACCATGCTCTGTCTTCTCGAAAGTACCCTTACGTAGTCAAGCGGCAGGTTATTACCGTTTATCTGCATGACGGACGCAGTGCCTGCCATGACAAGTACGGCAGAGATCGCATTAGAAGGCACAAGTATGCCGAAGTCTACAAAGTTATGGAAGATCAAAAACAGCGTAGATGTGAAACCTGCCCAGATTACCGTCTTTTTGAAATCCGAAGACGTGTGTTTCATCTCTGAGATCAGTGCGTAAATCCATGCAAACAGTATCCACAAAAATAAGCCCAGCCCAACAATGCCTGTGTCATCCGCAATCTCCAGAAAGATATTGTGTGCATGATTGACAAGATACAGGATGTCCGACGGCCTGAACATGTGAAATGCATCTTCATACGTGCCTATGCCAAAGCCAATCAGGGGATGACGCAGGAACATCCGTATGGAGCCAAGCCATATTCCGAGCCTCTGAGATGCACTGAGTATGAAAAGATTGCTGAAGATCCTGTGCTCAAATGGATAAAGGTTTAAAATAAATGCACCTGCAAGTACACCTGCCCCAAATAGGATAAACGCCGTTTTTTTACTGTAAAGCCCGAGCCAAGCGGATGCCAAAACTGTTATCGATATGGATAAAACAAAAGAGATGTACGCACCCCTGGATACGGAAAACAAAAAGCTTATAAACAATATAAAAAATGTAACAAGCCATAGAATCCTATTTTTAATGTTTTGATGCCTGTAGGTGCTTAATGCAATGGCATATGGCAGAAGCATGCCTGCAAGCATTGCAATGTGATTATGGTTTACAAGCCATCCGGAAAAAACATCTTCACCGTGTTTGAAGTGGCTAAATGACTGCATAAGATAGATAAAGAGCAAAAAGGCATTCGTGTAGACCACGGCCTCTATGATGTATAAGCTGTTTTCCCGTTTTCCGAAGCCGGAGTAAAAATAAACAAAGAAAAGAACAATCAGAAAAAACAGAAAAACAGCCTCAAATATATACCTTTGATTCTCCGGCATGATGATCGCCTGCTGGATCACTATGAACGCAAGGAATAAAAGGATCGGTATGTAAAATCTCGTGCGTGGAAAACTTATAGTACCTTCGCGGAGTGCTGCGTATACAACCATTGTGAGAAACATGGCTATGACAATGACAATAAAAAGTTTATCAAGTAGGAACGGGGAACCATAGTGTATTGACGAGAGGACAATCAAAAAAGGGCTTAAAAAAATAATCAGTTTTTTCATCATAATTTTTCTTTACAAGCTGAGTAATTTATAGCATATTAGATCACTATGGAAAAGGAAAAATTAAAAGAATTCAACCAGATCCTTTTGAAGATGAAGCAGGATATACTCGAAGAAACAAGCAGGCTTTCGAACAGCTTCCAGGGGAACGACAAAAAAGAAACAAGGTTGCCGGACCCGAACGACAGGGCATCGGTAGAAACGGATTCCGGCGTTTTGCTCAGGTTAGGGGACAGGAACAGAAAGCTGTTGATCAAGATAGATGATGCGTTAAAACGGATCAAGGACGGCACTTACGGCATCTGTGAGATTTGCGGGGAAGAAATTTCAGAAGAGCGGTTAAGGTTCCGGCCTGTTACAACACAGTGTATCAAGTGCAAGACAGAGCTCGAGGATGAAGAGAAGCAGATGAATAAAAAGACTACACGATGGCCGAAGTGAATTCAAGTAATTCAAGACTCAACATCCAATATTAAAAATTAAGAAAGCGATACTTAAAAAGTAAAAGGAGGAAAATATGGGTGCAGGGGCATGGATAGTTCTTATATTGATTCTTCTCATAATCTTCTGGTTTGTGGCGATCTTCAACAGCTTTGTCAGTATGAATGCGGGTATAGACAACGCATACAAACAGATAGACGTTCAACTTAAGAGACGGTACGATCTTATACCGAATCTTGTCGAAGCTGTGAAAGGGTATATGAAGTTCGAAAGGGAAACTCTCGAGGCTGTGATAAATGCGCGTTCAAAGGCAATGTCAGCACCGCCAGGTGCTGAAAAGTTCGCGGCAGAGGGAGCGCTTTCAGGCGTACTCGGAAAGCTGTTCGCAGTTGCGGAAAACTACCCGGACCTTAAATCCAACGAACAGGTGAAAACGCTCATGGAAGAATTACGCACAACGGAAAACCAGCTTGCGTTCGCACGGCAGTACTATAATGACAGCGTCATGAAGCTGAACACAAAGGTCGGGCAATTTCCTTCGAACATGATAGCCGGTATGTTCAACTTCAAGCCAAAAACCTACTTTCAGATCGAGGAGGCTGCACGGACAACGCCAAAGGTGGATATCAATATATGAAGGAATTGCAGGCTCAAGATTCAATATCGAATATTCTGAATTAAACATTAAACAGAACCGATAAATGGATTTTTTTGAAGAACAAAGGGAAAACAAAAGGACTACATTCGTTCTCATCTCCGTATTCCTGTTCATCGTGCTGTCGTTGGGTTACTTTATAGATCACTTTTACCTTGGGTTTGATATAACGAGAGGACCCTTTCCTTTTGCAACCGCACTGGCACTTATTGTTGCCTCCATCTGGGCAATGACATCGTACTATAGCGGAGACACTATCGTACTCGGATCCGTGGGTGCGGTGCCTTTAGATCCGTCCACAGCAGATGAAAAATCCAAGGTGTTGATGGATGTCGTACGTGAGATGTCCATTGCATCGGGCAACCCGATGCCGTTTGTTTATATAATGCCTTCGGATCAGGCGAATGCCTTCGCAACAGGAAGGGACCCCGGTCATTCGAGCATAGCCGTAACGCGTGGACTGCTGGACAAAATGGATCGAAGCGAGCTTCAGGCTGTTGTTGCCCATGAAATGGGTCACATAAAAAGTCATGACATACAAACGATGACGGTTGTCGCGGTACTGCTCGGGGCCATTGCGTTGATGAGCGACTGGTTATGGCGGATCTCTTTTTATGGGCCGAGGAGAAGCGGCAAAAATACGGATTTAAGAGGAACGGCCATTATTTTGCTCGTGGCCCTTGTCCTTGCGATCATCGCACCTATACTCGGACAGATCATAGCTATGACCGTATCAAGGGAAAGAGAGTATGCTGCTGACGAGGCATCCGTAGAATTCACGCGAAACCCATTGGCACTTGCATCTGCACTAGAAAAGATCAAGACTGATTTTATTCCTATGAAGAACGCATCACGGGGTACGGCCCACATGTTTATTGTAGACCCGCTGGTAAAGACGGTTGGAGATAAAGAAGGGTTCTGGGCGGATCTTTTTGCGACACATCCGCCCATAGACAAGCGTATTGCCCGGCTGAAACTGGTCGGCCATACGATTGTTGTTCAGGGATACGGGAGGAGATAAGAGACGTGGTTGACAGGTTGTAAATTATATGAAACTGTTCTATTATAAAAATTAAGGAGGACACATGTCGGATATAGAAACAAACAATGAAACAAAAAATGAGGGGCAAGCGCCGAAACCAAAGGACAGAACAACATTAATTATTCTATCCAGTGTGCTGATTGTAATAGTGGTAGTAGTCGGTATATTGCTCTGGAAAACAAATATTCTAAAAAGCGGACCAAAGCCATTAGCGCTTATAAGCGGTTCAGGACCTGCTATAATAATAGGCAATGAAACCATATCAAAGGGTGAGCTCAATAAACAGTTGAACCTGCAGGTAGCGTTGCTCAAGCAGTTTTATGCCAGCCAGGGTAAGCCTTTCGATCCCTACAGCAAAGAAAACGCCCAAATCATCGATCAGATAAAACAAAACGTCATTCAAGGGCTTATTACTTTAAAATTGCTTGACGACTATGCAAAACAAAACAGCATAACTGTGAGTGACAAAGAAGTGGACGATACGCTCAACCAGTTGGAAACGAGGTTTGGTAAGGATAAGTTCGAGTCCATAATAAATGAATCAGGATTGACCACAAATGAGATCAAAAAACAGCTTAAAGAGCAGCTTATAGCAAAGGATATCTATACGAACTTGGAAAAAGGCGTAAAGGTCAGCGATACAGAGGCCAAGACATTTTATGAACAGCATAAAGCCCAATTCAATGTTCCTGAGGAAGTGAATGCCAGGCATATACTTGTCAAAACAAAGCCAGAAGCCGAGCAGATAGAAAAAGAACTCAAGGCTGGGAAATCCTTTACAATGCTTGCAATGGAGAAATCCATAGATAAGGCAAGCGGGGAAAAAGGCGGTGAGCTCGGATTTTTTACAGCAGACCAGATGGTTCCTGCATTTTCAAATGCAGCTTTTGCTTTAAAGAAGCCGGGTCAGATAAGCCCCATTGTTCATACTCAGTACGGTTACCATATCATTCAGCTCATTGCGAAGAGGCCGGCACAGGTGAGGACATTCGAAGAGGTTAAACCTCAGCTCGAGCAGATGCTCGCGCAGCAGGATGCAAAAGAATCATTCGAAAAATTGATCGATGGATTAAAAGCGAAAACGAAGATAGACGTAAAAGTTCAATGATGTGTACAGAGAACACCTTTTAACACAATCGGATAAAAGACCGCATATAGAGTTTGAAAAAGAACTGAACGAAGAGCAGCTCAATGTAGTTTTATCAAAAGGCGGTCCAAGCCTTGTTATAGCAGGTGCTGGCAGCGGTAAAACCCGTACCCTTATTTACAGGGTTGCGAAGCTTGTGGAAGAGGGGGTTTTGCCTGCAAGCATCCTGCTTGTAACATTTACAAACAAGGCTGCAAAGGAGATGCTCTCAAGGGTCGAGAGGTTGCTTTCCATAGACAGCAAAGGCGTGTGGAGCGGTACGTTCCATCATATAGCGAACCTTATCCTCAGAAGGCATATCGGCCTTCTCGGCTTTAAGAATAACTACACAATCCTCGACGAAGAAGACAGGACAGATCTTGTTTCACTTACAATAACCGAGTTCGGCTTGAATGAAAACAGACGGTTTCCAAAGGCAAATGCAGTGGCAGATGTATTGAGTCTTTCAGCCAATTTATCCATGCAAATAGATAAGGCTGTAGCCAAGAGATTCCCGCAAATGATGGAATTTATAGATGACCTTATGCTTATAAACGAGCATATCGTAAATAAGAAGAGGTCACTTAATGCACTTGATTTCGACGACCTGCTTGTTTTTCTCAAACAATTACTGCTCGAACACGAAGACATCAGGGAACATTACCAAAGATTGTTCAAGCATATACTTGTCGATGAATATCAGGACACAAGCAAATTGCAGGCTGAGATTGTTGATATCCTTGCACAGGGACACAAAAACATTATGGTTGTCGGAGATGATGCGCAATCGATATACGCGTTTCGCGGGGCACACTACGAGAACATACTCGGATTCACCGAGCGTTATCCGGATGCGGTCGTTTATAAGCTCCAGACAAATTACAGAAGTACACAGTCCATACTGGACCTTGCGAATTCGAGTATCATCAGGAATAAAAAGCAGTATCTAAAACAGCTCGTAGCCACAAGGGGTGCGGGTATGCTGCCGATTGTTGTTAAGACCGCCAATACCGAAGAGCAGGCAAGCTTCATAGCGAAACGTATACTCCACGCTGATGTAAGTCTGAACGATATTGCCGTTCTGTACAGATCGCACTATCATTCGATGGAAATACAGATGGAACTGACAAGGCTTGGCATACCGTATGAAGTCAGATCCGGCATAAAATTTTTCGAGCAGGCACACATAAAGGACGTGCTGAGCTACCTTAGATTTGTGAACAATCCCATGGATGAACTTGCATTCAAGAGGGCATTGAAATTATATCCTGGCATAGGTATAAAAACAGCCGGATACTTATGGGATAATTTTGTCAAGGCTGATTATAACTTTTATTCGCTCGGTGAAAAAGACACCATCGAGGAACTCCCGAAGAAAGCGAAACAGTATTTCTCGGATTTTTATAAACTGATTTTGAACCTTTTTGACATGAAAGAAAAGCTCCCGTCCGATATGCTCATGACTATACTTGAGTCAGGATATGAAGATCATATGAAGCTTACCTATACAAACTTCGAAACCAGGCTCGAAGACGTACGACAGCTCATGAACTACTCTGTCAGATTTGAAAGTGTGACAAGCTTTCTCAGTGAGATGGCGTTGGTTGCAACGGTTGTATCTTCGGATACGGAGGAAACCGATAAGGAAAGGGTTATACTGTCAAGCATACATCAGGCAAAGGGTCTCGAATGGAAGATCGTTTTCATACCATGGCTTGTGGACGGTAAGTTCCCTGTGATCAGGGGCAATGACAATCAAAAAAAGGAACCCGACAACGATGCCATAGAAGAGGAAAGGAGATTGTTTTATGTGGCAACAACACGAGCAAAAGACATGCTTTATCTTTGCTATCAGGAATGGTTGCCGGAAAGAGGGAATTATAATAATGCGATGATAAAACCGTCGAGATTTTTAAGAGAATTACCATCGTATGCTTATGAAACACAGGAATAAGGGTATGTTCAAACTTATAAAATATATTATTCTGGTGCTGATCATAATTGCCTTGATCTACTTTTTAAGGGTAAGCTTCAAACACAATTCGATGCAGATAACATTGAAAAATCCGCAAAAACTGGAAAATATAGAGCATAAAACCATGGAGTTGAAAAAACAGTTTACACTGCTGAAAAAGCATGAAGCCGAGCAGCCCACAGCAACCGTAGAAAAAGAGAAAAACGCTGGAGAAGATAAGCAGGAACTGGACCGGTTCATCAAGGAACATTCGAATTAGTACGATTTTATATATTTCATTTGACTGCCTTTTCGATTCCGTGTTACCCACATAAATATATTGTTAGGGTTTAACCTTCAAAAGATAGCGACAATATTTGCCCTGAGTATAGAGGCAGGCCTGTCTGTAGTCGTGGGTATTTTTATAGGCTATTATGCGGATGAATACCTGCATACGACACCATGGCTTACGCTTGTTTTTACGTGCCTTGGACTTGTTGCAAGTATAATGAGATTGATGGAATTAGGGAAGATTATAGGATCGGATAAAAAATGAAGCAGCGCATGTACAGAACGTGGATTGTAACAGGGATACTGCTCTTTGCAGCAGGCATACTGGTGTTTGCAAAAGATAGGGCAGATAGCATTGCCTTTATGGCAGGGGCAGGCATCGTGACAATCAATGTACTGCTTCTCGGCAAGGGTATATCGGCCGCACTCGGATATTCAAAAAACAAGGCTGTGTATATATTTCTGTTTATACTTAAATATGCGTTTTTATTGACAACACTTTATATAACCATAGTAATAATAAAGTTAAACCCTCTGCCGTTTATACTCGGGGTAACAATCCTGCCTTTGAGTATTATGGTAATGGCAATTTTTTTGATGTTAAGGAGACAGGACAATGCATGAACAATTAACATGGTTTAGTCTTATACCGGGATTAAAGGATATCCCGAGTTATCTGATAACGTATCCCTTGGCGGGCGTTACTCTTATCGTCTGCACACTGCTTGTGTACAGGACGCTGAAGCGCAGGAATTATCCAGAGGTACCAGATGAAGGATTTACGCTGTTTTCGCTGTTTGACGCCATCTACGAAGCCCTGTACAACTTTACGGCATCAGTCATTCCGGATGAACCGGAAAAATACTTGCCCTTGATAGGCACCCTGTTCATACTGATATTCGTGTCAAACCTCTGGGGCGTCATTCCGGGCATGGCCCCTCCGACTGATACGCTCAATACGAACGTTGCCATGGCTGTTACCGTGTTCATAGCCTACAACTACTACGGGTTTAAGTCCCACGGAATAAAGTATCTGAAACACTTCATGGGCCCCATCTGGTGGCTTGCCCCGATCATGCTGATTGTCGAGCTCATCAGCAACCTTGTCAGGCCCGTGTCCCTTTCGCTCAGGCTCTTCGGGAACATGTTAGGCGATCATACGGTGCTGGGGATATTCTCTCACCTGTTACCGGTCATCGTTCCCATATTTTTCATGGTACTCGGTATATTCGTCTCGTTTATCCAGGCCCTTATATTTTCGATACTCAGTGCAATCTACATTGCTCTCGCGGTTGCACATGAAGAGGGAGAGCACGGAGAAGCAAGTGATATATAGCGTGCTTTTCCCGTGCATAATTACGGACTAAAAAATTTAAGAAAGGAGGATAAAAACATGGTAAAAAGGTTTTTCAGAGCAGCAGCATCAACCATGGTGCTCATGCTTATATCAATACCGGCTTTTGCCGATGGTACAGCAGCACAAGCAGGAGATACCAGCGTAAAGGCATGGCTTGCAATTGCCAGCGGTATCGGTATTGCGATTGCGGCATTTGGCGGAGCTCTTGGTCAGGGCAGATCCATTTCATCAGCCCTTGACGGTATTGCAAGAAACCCTGGCGCTTCAGGAAAGATCGTGACCCCGATGATCATCGGTCTTGCCCTTATTGAGTCACTGGTTATATACGCCTTCGTTATAGCCTTCCTGCTTCAGGGAAAGATATAATTGCAGATTCGGGGATTCCCCGTATCGGTGATGCATGTTTTCAAATGATTTATTCAGGGCGGGTTTATGACCCGCCCTTTCTGTTTTCCTGATTCTAACGTGTTTCTGGCTTCGTGAATCTTGAATTCCTTATTGCATTTTTCGGGTTATGTGTTCTTACCGTGGCAGTTCTTGTACTTCTTTCCGCTGCCACACCAGCACGGGTCATTCCTGCCGATCTTTTTGTTCTCTCTTTTTATGGGAGCAGTAACACCCTGCCCCGGAGATGGAGATGACGCAGGGACTGCTGCCATGCCCGCAGCCTGCGTGAGATTCAAATTGAATTTCAGCGGCATTCTTTGTGTAAGAGTTAATTTCTTCTCTTCTTTTTCCTGTATCTGGATCTTATAAAGCCTTGTTATGGATTCTTCCCTTACCTGATTGAGCATCTGCTGAAACATATCAAATGCCTCTTTTTTGTATTCAATCAGAGGGTCTTTTTGCGCATAACCTCTTAAGCCTATGCCTTCTTTAAGGTGGTCCATGTTGAGGAGAAAGTCCTTCCAGTTGCTGTCGAGCACCTGTAAGAAGATAAACCTTACGAGCTCAACGAATGAAGCTTCTGTTATAATCTTTTCTTTTTCTTGTATATATTCCTTTGCCTTCTGCACAAGCAGGTCTTTCAATTCATAGGCTGTAATATTATTTTTTTGCTCATCGGTCAGGGAAAATTTTATCGACAGCATGCCATCCAGGGCGCTGTTGATTGCGTTAAAATCCCATTCTTCGGGTCTATCCGGGTTTTCTATATGTTTATGCAATATGTCGTCTATTGTTTGCTCGGTCATATCTGCAATCAACTCATGAAGCTTGTCTCCTCGCAGGATCTCTTTCCGTTTTGCATAGATCACCTCTCTCTGTTTGTTCATTACATCATCGTACTCAAGCAGTTGTTTTCTTATTTCAAAGTTATGCTCTTCAACCTTTTTTTGGGCGTTCTCTATGGCCTTTGAGATCCATGGATGTGTTATAGGCTCTCCCTCTGACATACCAAGCCTCTGCATGAACGAGGAGATCCTGTCGGAACCGAACCTGCGCATCAGGTCATCTTCAAGTGCCATATAGAATCTTGACGAGCCCGGATCACCCTGCCTGCCTGACCTGCCTCGCAACTGATTGTCTATACGCCTTGCTTCATGCCTCTCCGTACCTATTATATGAAGCCCCCCTTGTTCGATAACCTCCTTTTTTTCTTCATCGCAGTGCGTTTTTGTTGATTCTAAAAGGGACTGAAAGTTTTCCTGTTTTGCATTCCCTTCCTTTATTTTTTCCTTTACAAGGAACTCAGGGTTACCTCCGAGCAGTATATCGACTCCCCTGCCAGCCATATTTGTTGCTATGGTGACAGCACCTTTTCTGCCTGCCTGAGCTATAATCATAGCCTCTTTCTCATGATATTTGGCGTTCAAAACATGATGTTTTATGCCTCGCCGTGTGAGCATAGAGCTGAGCAGCTCCGATTTCTCTATTGAGATGGTGCCCACAAGTACGGGCCTGCCCTTTTTGTTCATCTCTATGATCTCTTCTATTACTGCATTGAATTTTTCTTTCTGTGTCCTGTAGATAAGGTCATGATTATCGATACGGATCATCGGAAGATTTGTTGGTATAATATTGACATCGAGATTGTATATCTTTTTGAACTCTCCTGCCTCGGTATCAGCCGTACCTGTCATACCTGCAAGTTTTTTGTACATCCTGAAATAGTTCTGGAATGTTATAGTCGCAAGGGTCTGGTTCTCGTTTTCTATCTTTACGTCTTCCTTTGCCTCGATTGCCTGATGCAGGCCATCGCTCCATCTTCTCCCTGGCATCAGCCTTCCGGTAAATTCGTCGACAATGACGACCTCTCCCTCTTTAACCACGTAGTCTACGTCTTTTTTAAAGATAACATGCGCCTTCAATGCCTGATTCACATGGTGAAGGGTCTCCATCTGTGAGGGCTCAAAGATATTACCGATGCCGAGCAGTTTTTCTACTGTCAGTGCCCCCTGTTCAGTGAGAATAACATTTTTTTGTTTTTCATCAATCGTATAATCCTGTTCAAGTTTTAACCTTGGGATTATCTTATCAATGGTATAGTACTTGCTGGTTGATTCTTCGGCCTGACCGGATATTATAAGAGGTGTTCTTGCCTCATCAATGAGTATGCTGTCGACCTCATCTACAATTGCGTAGTTTAGATCACGCTGAACCATTTCCTTTATATCGAATTTCATGTTGTCCCTGAGGTAGTCGAATCCAAACTCATTGTTTGTTCCGTACGTAATATCGGAGTTGTAAGCTGACTGTCTTTGCTGGTCGTCGAGGTCGTGAACAATGACCCCGACCGTAAGTCCGAGGAATTTGTAGATCTCCCCCATCCATTCCGCATCACGTTTTGCAAGGTAGTCGTTTACGGTAACGATATGAACGCCCTTACCTTCGAGTGCGTTCAGATATGCAGGCAAGGTCGCCACAAGGGTTTTACCTTCGCCTGTTTTCATCTCGGCAATTCTGCCATTGTGAAGCACAACACCCCCAAGCAATTGAACATCGAAATGACGCATATGTATGGCACGTTTTGATGCCTCCCTTACAACGGCAAAAGCCTCAGGCAGAATATCATTGAGTGTTTCACCGTTTTCGAGCCTCTTTTTAAACTCCGCGGTTTTTTCTTTTAATGCATTGTCAGAAAGTGCGGTTAAAGGGGGCTCTAATTCATTGATCTCGTCGACAATCGGGTATATCTTTTTTAAATCCCTCTCATTTTTCGTACCAGCAATTTTTTTTAAAATCGTTTCAAACATTGTTTTCGCCCTTTTGAATAATTATAATCCATATTTTAATGCTGTTACCCATACAAAGTCAAACAATGCAGATGTAGTACTGAAGGTATAATCTCTGATGCAGCTTGACATTGAAGCAATGTCTGATTACTACTGCCTTAGTAAGGTTAATCGATACAAAAATCTAATTTTATAAGGATATACCTATGTTGGACAGAATTGATACAAAGATTTTGAGTATTCTGCAAAGGGACAGCAGAACCACATACAGGGACATCGCAAAAAAGGTAAAATTACAACCACCTTCCGTTATAGATCGCGTGAAAAAACTTGAAAAAGAAGGAATCATAAAAAGGTATGTTACTGTAATAGATGAAAAAAAACTTGGCATAGATGTAACTGCTTTTATAGGGGTTTATATCGAACATCCTCAATATATCGACAGCTTCGAAAAGGCTATTTCCAGCATTAATGAGGATATCCTCGAATGTCACCATGTTACAGGTGACTACACCCTGCTGCTTAAAGTCAAGACACGCAATACAACCACACTTGAAAGACTCATCAAGGAACTCCGTGGAATAACCGGTGTGGTAAGAACATACACCATGGTAGTTTTCTCCACCTTAAAAGAAGACTGCGTTGTACCCATAAAAGATTCTGCAGAATAATTTACCGGCAACTCGCGTCTGCCATCCTATTGTATTTTATAAACCCATCCCTTTAAAAAGGCTTGACATTTGTTTCGTTGTAAATAAGATAAAAACTGCTGTTCAAAAATTGAATTCGTGTTCATAAGTATAAAACAGTGGGCCTTCAATGAACATCAGAAAATCAATGTACAAAAAGGAACAAAAAAGATATGAAAAATAAAAAATTATTGAGTGCAATCATCGTTATCCTGATTTTTTTGGCCATCGTTATCATAAGAATAAAAGGCACCAGGAAAAACTCAATTAATACCGTGACAACGGCTCTTGTGACTGTGGAGCATCCAAAAGAAATAACTTTGAAAAACACTATAACCTTAACAGGGAGTATCCTTGCATATCAGCAGGCAAGTATCTTTGCCCGCGTTGGAGGGTATCTTGAAAAAATTCCTGTGGACATAGGGGACAGCGTTAAACGGGGACAGGTTCTCGCCGTTATAAACTATCAGGACTTACAGGATCAATATCAGCAGGCAAATGCTAATTTTGAGTATGCAAGCATCCAGTATGAAAGGGCAAAGAAGCTTATAAAAAAACAGCTTATAGCACAAAACGACCTTGATATGGCAAAGACGAATTACGATGTTACAAAAGCAGCAAAAAATCTTGCAGCTCTCAACTTAAGCTATGCTGTCATACGGGCACCATTCAGCGGTTACATTGCCAGCCGGTATGTCGATCCGGGAACTCTCATACCGGGTTCGACACAGATGGTCCCTGCAAATCCTCTCCTGGTGCTGGTAGATATTAACACGGTAAAGATCATGATCAATATTCCTGAACACAGTGTAGCAGATATCCATGTGGGTATGCCTGTTACGACTGTAACCGATGCTTACCCGAAAAGAATATTCAACGGACGTATAAGCCGTATTGCACCTGCACTCGATCCTATAACCAGAACAATGGCTGCAGAGGTTGATATTCCAAATCCAGGTTATCTGTTGAAACCAGGCATGTTCTCGAAGGTTAATATAGTTTCAGAGATGCATAAAAACATCCTTGTGGTACCTGTTTCATGCATCATAACCCAGGATGATCACAAAGCTGTTTTCGTTGTTTCCAACGGCAGTGCAAGACTCGTTCCTATAGAAGAAGGTATAGAATCAGATGGCATGGCCGAAGTTAAAAGCGGCATAAGCCTTGCCGACGAGGTCGTGGTACAGGGAGAAGACACAATACATGATGGACAGAAGGTAAAAGTACAACAAGCAAGGAATAGTGTGATGTAAATGCCGCTGTCTAAATTTGCCCTCAAAAACCCCATATCCATATTGATGCTTGCAATAGCAGCAATCGTGCTTGGTGCAACAAGTCTTAACAAACTACCCATAGATGTATTCCCGAATATAACAATGCCGGTTGTAGTTGTAGGCACACTGTTTCCTGGAGCAAGTCCTGCCGATGTTGAGCAGGCCATAACGTATCCTATAGAAAAGGCGGTTTCTGCTGTAAACAATGTTTCATATATCCAATCGACTTCAAAAGAAGGTTTCTCTATGGTTATGGTATTTTTCAACTGGGGAGCCAACGTAGATAAAGGCTCTGTGGATATAATAGAAAATATTCAGCGTATCATGAGCCAGCTTCCTCCTGGCATTCAGCAGCCGTTCGTCGTGGAGTTTGATATATCGAATATTCCCGTTTGTATGGTTACCGTCTCCAGCGACAAACTAAACGGGCTTCAGTTGAACGACCTTGCAACGAATGTAATTGAACCGCAGATAGAGCACCTGCCTCATATTGCATCCGCCACGGTTAACGGCGGGCTTATACGCCAGATCAACGTTGACTTAAACCCGGAAAAACTCATAGCAAAAAACGTATCGTTTATGGATGTTATCAATGCCGTAACAAACGCCAATTTTATACTTCCCAGCGGAGACATGAAGATCAATAATTTAGACTACAACCTGTTCACAACAAACCAGTTCAAGACCATTCCGCCTATGAATAACATCGTTGTAAAGGTTTCCAACGGCGTACCCATCCACATCAGCGATGTAGGCCATGTTATAGACAGTGCCGAAACGCAGACAAACATCGCAAGGATAAACGGAAAACAGGGTGTTTATCTCATGGTCAACAAAACACCCGGTGCAAATACCGTTGATGTAGTCAATGAAGTTAAGTCGCTTTTACCGCATCTCCTCAATATACCCGCGGGTGTTAAATTCAATCTTACATTTGATCAATCCATATATATCAAACAGGCAATAAGCAGCCTTATGCGTGAGGCGGTTCAAGGATCCATCCTCGCTTTCATCATTATTCTTATATTCCTGAGAAGTTTTACAAGCACCTTGATCATTTCGCTTTCCATTCCTCTTTCTGTCATGGTTACTTTTATACTGCTTTATTTTGTAGGACATCAGACACTCAACACCTTCACGCTCGGTGCGTTGACCTTAAGTGTAGGAAGGCTTGTCGATGATGCCATTGTCGTGCTCGAGAATATATACCGGCACCGGGGTATGGGAAAAGGACCTATAAAGGCCGCTCTTGACGGCACAGGAGAGGTTGCAATGCCCGTGCTTGCATCGACAGTAACGACCATATCCGTGTTCTTCCCTGTGGTCTTTATAACCGGCATTGCAAAATTATTGTTTGAGCCCTTTGCACTTACTATTTCCTTCGCACTGATAGCCTCATACTTTGTTTCACTGACGGTAATACCTGTTCTTACAAAAAATTATTTGAAACCGGAAAGGGAGTATAACATACAATCAAAAAGGTTTTATGAGAGGCTTTTTGCAAGGAGTAAAGCATTCTTTGACAGCATAGACAACATATACCAATCAACCCTGCAGTGGTCGCTGTCTCATAAAAAGATCGTGATTTATGGTATAGGCGGATTTTTCTTTGTATCTATGCTCCTGATAAAATTTATAAGTACGGAATTCTTTCCAGAAACGGACGAAAGTCAATTCACTATTATAGTGCGTTCGCCCATAGGAACCCGATTGGAGCTGACAGACCAATATGTAAAACAGCTTCAGGACATGATAAAAGAGGTAATACCTGCAAAGGATATCAAGACTATTATCTCAAACGAAGGCCTGCCATCGGGCTTTGCAGCAATATGGAGTCAGAATACGGGTCCGGATACAGCACAGCTTCAGGTGAACCTTGTAACGCCGGATAAAAGGAAGAGGACTGACATAGAGCTTATGAACCTTGTAAGAAAGCGTATACAAGGGGCAATACCAGGGGTGCAGACATACTTTATATCCGGCGGTATTGTTTCTCGTATCATGAATTTCGGGTCGACAGCCCCTATAGATGTAGAACTCTATGGATACGACCTCGCAACAGCGGCAAGTGAAGCAGAAGTAGTCGCATCCATCATGCGTAAAACCCCAGGCGTTACCGATGTTATGATCAGCAGAAGGGAGAATTACCCAGAGCTCGATATTAACGTTGACAGAGAAAAGGCTGCACTTGCAGGAGTAGACCAGAGGACAGTGGCAAACACCGTGCTTACATCTATGAGTTCGAGTCTTAATATATTCCCATCTATATTTACAGATCCAATATCCGGCAATGAGTATTATGTTGTGGTTCAAATGGACAAAAGTTTTACAGAAAACATGCAGTATCTGGACAACTTACCACTGCCTACCTACAACGGGAAAACGATCTTTCTCAAAGATATTGCGTCGATAAATAAAGGGGTCGGACCTGTTTTAATAGAAAGAAAGTACCAGCAAAGGGTTATCCATATAACAGCAAACGCAACAGGAAGGCCTCTCGGTGATGTTGCAAACGATCTATCAAATAAGTTTTCCAAACTCAAGCTGCCTGCCGGATTCTATATTGATATGAGCGGCGAGGTTTCACAGCAAAAAGGCGCATTTGCGAGTATGTTCTTTGCGTTGTTGCTTGCAATCATGCTTATCTACATGATCATGGCCTCGCAGTTTAAGTCACTGTTGGATCCATTTATCATCATGTTCTCGGTACCAATGGGATTGATAGGTGTTGTCTGGATGCTATTCCTTACGAATACAACGCTTTCCATAGAATCTTTTATGGGTGTTATCATGATGATCGGTATTGTTGTCAGTAACGGTATATTGCTTGTCGACTATACAAACAGATTGCGGGGAGAAGGTATAGAACTGCATGATGCTGTCGTAAGAGCAGGGAGGACCAGGCTAAGGCCTATTTTGATGACGAGCCTTGCAACGATACTCGGACTTATTCCGATGGCAATCGGCATTGGTACAGGCAGTGAAACCAACATGCCTCTTGCACGTGCGGTTATCGGAGGCCTGTTGGTATCAACATTTTTGACGCTCCTTCTCATTCCGACACTTTATACGGTCTTTGAAGAAAAGTTCAAGAGGAACATAAAGCAGGATGAGGAATTGAAATGAAGAACAATTACGATAAGCTTCATATTTTTGTGTTGCTTTTATTTGCGGGTATGATTCTGTTTAATTTCTATACCCCTGCATACGCACAAAATGATCAGGCTCTCTCTCTCAAACAGTGCATCGATATAGCCCTTCATCAGCAGCCATCCATACGGGCAAGCATCTCCCTTACAGAGGTAAACAGAAAGATATTAGTGCAGGCACGCTCAGCATGGTATCCGTGGATAAGCGCACAGGGCGGCTATACAAGGGAAACAAACAACTATGTTTTCCCACCCGCGTTCTCGCATATTTTTCCCTCCGGTGCAATACCGCCTGAAAGCAATACATCCTATGATTACTATACAGCATCCATAGGCTTTAACTGGCTGCTTACAAATTTTGGTCAACGTCTTTATGCAATAAGGGCCCAGCAGCAGGCTGTAAAGTCGTCACAGTACGATGAGCAGACCACAAAATCAGACGTTATATTCGACGTAACGCAGGGATATTACGGCGTACTTGCAGGGCAGCACTTATCTGAGGTTGCCGACAAGGTTCTGGAAGAAAGCAGAAAACATCTTGAGCAGGCAAAGGGCTTCTTTGAGGTTGGCAGGGTATCACGTATAGATGTGGCAACTGCAGAAACAGACTATGCAAATGCTCAATTGAATATGATAACGGCAAAAAACAACGTTGAACTGGCAATGGTAAATCTGTTGAATGCAATGGGTGTAAAGGATACCGATACCGTTACCATACTGGATACAATGACACCGACGACATATGAAATAGATTTTGCAGCCGCTATTAAAAATGCAATGGATAACAGGTCAGAATTAAAATCACTTAATGCTACAGATCAAAGTATAAAGGAATCAGAGAAATCTACCATCGCATCCAATCTTCCGTCCATTATCGGTACAGGAGGGTATAACTGGGCTGGTTATCGCACTCCAATGACATGGAATTGGGCAATAGGTGTCGGTGTACAGTTCCCGATATTCTCAGGTTTCAATACGTACGGACAATACGGGGCGTTGAAGGCAAGACAGCATAATATCGAAGCACAAATCGACGTTTTGAAACAGGGTATAATCCTTCAGGTAAAACAAGCAGGACTAAATCTTCAGCAGGCCAAGGACAGTATAATAGCATCAAAGAAGGCAATGGACAGTGCGCAATTGAATCTTGAACTCGCGGAAGAACGATATACAACCGGTGCAGGTTCTATCATAGAACTTACAGATGCTGAAACACTGTTTGCATCAACCAGTGCAGCCTATATACAGACTATTTATCAATACAATATAGCCCTGGCACAGCTTGAAAGGGCAGAGGGTATTATAGACAGTGGATATTAACCCGGCTGCTCCCTACCCTTATTTTCCATTAGTAGACGAGGGGTTGTTCTGATTCCCGGGCAATATGCTGTTTAAGTATTTCTGTGGATCCTGCAAAAACTCTTGTTTTTCTTGTTCAGATGCAAAGTAAAACCTTCTGTCTCCATATATCGTGTACGGCGTATCATTCGTTATCTTGACCTGAACATGAGATACAGGAGACAATGCATAGCCCCGTGGTACGTTCTGCGGTTGGTCTGTATTGTTCCCCTGCATGTTCATATTATTCATGTTCATGTTATTCATGTTTTGATCGTTCTGGCTGAGCATGATACCATGGGAATTGCATGAACTGCATGCCCTTGTCTGCCGGGCAAGTATTGCAATACCGGTAATCAATAACGTAACCGTCAGCATTTTTACTGCAAGGTTGAATCTTGTCATGGTTCCTCCTTTTTCATTTTGTTTTTGGGGTCAAATATTTTTCAGGTTCTTTTACAAATTTGTCTTTACAGCCCTTTGCACAGAAATAATAAGTTGTTTCTTTGTAATCGTATTTTTCTGGTGCAAGTTTCTCATCTATAACCATTTTACATACGGGGTCTTCATGTTTTGCCATAACAACCTCCTTTCTCTTATACGTTATACATTTTACAGAACAAATACAAGCATGCTTTGCGGGGGCGTTAAAATTAACGCCCCTGCTTCTCATTCCATAACTTATAACAAACAAGGAATAGGGGAAGTGGCTACCCTATCTCGGCAATGCCCTTCTCTTCCAGTAGAGATAGATCACCGGGTAAACCCCAAGCTCCATGATTGCTGACGTGAACACGCCTCCTATCATAGGCATGGCAATACGTTTCATAACATCCGCACCGCTCCCGTGACTCCACATGATCGGCAGAAGACCCGCTGAGCTGAAGTTGAGCGCTGCCTGCGGCACGATCTTATTGCATTTTTTGGGTTAAAGCCAGTACCTTATTAGATGAAATATCTTTTCAAGCAGCCTTTCCATAAAAGGCCGATTTTTCCACTCATTGTAATTAAGCTCCTTACAGTTCTTTAGGTCTTTATCGATAAAGGATTTCATTTTTTTGCTGAAAGATGTATTCATAACTGCGACATTAACCTCGAGATTATGGAGTAGACTTATTCTATCTATATTAAATGAACCCGCAGTGCTCCAGATATCATCGATAACAGCAGCCTTTGCATGCAGGAAGCTGCCCTGCCAGAGAAATATTCTTGCTCCCCATTTTAGAAACCTTTGGTACAATTTCCTGCTTGCATACTGCACAGCCACGATATCGGATTTTGCAGGCAGGATTAAATAAACGATTACACCCCGCTTTAGTGCGTTTTTTAAGACCCTCTGAATACCCCTGTCAGGTACAAAATATGCATTTTCTATGTATACATATCCCCTTGAATTTTTTATAGAATTAATATAATCCCTGCGTATGATCCTTCTGTCCTTTCTTTCCTTGCTTCCGAGGATCTTCAAAGCCACATCTCCTTTTGACTCTATCAATGGAAAAAGCACACTTGTATCTATTGGTTCTCCGCCTTTACTGAACCAAGTGGAAAGAAAAAGCCTTTGTAATTCTTTTACCGCGGGCCCTTCGATATATATGTCAGTATCCCTCCAAGCTGCTGAATTACCGTAAGAATCTGTATATTCGTCCGTAAGATTGATACCTCCGATAAAACCTATCCTACCGTCAACGATCATTATCTTTCTATGGTCTCTGCGGAACCAGCCCCAATGTGTTGTTATAAACGGGGTATAGGGGTTAAACTCCAGCAGCTTTATTCGGTTTTCTCTCAAATAATCGAAGAAGCCGTCACCCGCTTCAAGTGATCCTATAGCATCGTAGATAATGCACACAGCACAACCCTGCTTACTCTTCTCTGAAAGCCGCCGTGCGAATTCCCAGCCGGTATTGTCGCTGGCTATTTTGTAAAATTCGAGATTGATAGTTTCTTTTGCATGTTCTATGGCTTCAAACATTGCTGGGAATGCATTCATCCCGTCTTTTAAAATGTGGACACTGTTATTCGGAATTGCTTTATCAAGAAATGTTTTTATCCACTTTTCACGTCTTTTCAATGTGCCATGTTCCTGTACAGCAGTACAAGTTCCTTCATCTGCAGCCCTGAAGGACAATGAACGAGACAGGTATCGCAATCCGTGCAGGCTTTTACGAATTTATCCGAATAAAAAAGTTCGGGCAATAATCTCGAATAGCTGACGTAAAGGTATACCGGCGGAACCTCATGTCTTATGTCTTTGCACTCGGCTATGCAGATACCGCAATCTATGCACCACGATAGGGATGGATACGATGCCCTTGTTTCCTCACTGACAGGCGTAAGCCCCCTGTACTGATTAACAAACGTATTGTAACCTTTATACCGCTTCAACCATAGTAAAGGTTTCTTGACTATGTGAATGATCAATCTGTAGGCGAGATTTAGTAATGCAAGAATGTCTTTTTTACCCATATATTATCCTGCTGAAAATATACCTGCTTTTGCCCCGGTTACCATGGCAGTCCCCATGCCTGTTTTGTCATAAATATAATTATAACCAGATAACACCGAACCTGCGGCATAAAGATTTTTATAAACGACCCTACCGTCTGCATCGACCGGCCTTAAGCTGTCATCCACCTTCACACCTATTGAAAAGAGCACTTGTTCGTCAAAAGGATCATCCGTAAGATAGTTCATGGGGAATGAATCTTTAACAGCATGCGTACCTATAAAAACTGGCAGTCCGAACACAGCCTCATGCCATACCTTATTGTTTACTATACCGTTGCTTATAAACTTGCCTGTTGCGAGTACAAAGCTGTCGGCTGATAACGATACCGAACTTCCATCCTTTCGTGATATAGATATCGTTTTTATTATATCTGAAGAATTTTCGCTGCTTACCTGCCCGTCTATGATTTTAACGCCACGCTGTACAAGCAGCTTATCAAGTGCGTACTGAAGCCTTAGTCCTGGCGCGGATGAAGGGGGCGCCAAGAATTCCGAAACACGCTCTCCAAAATAATCGCCAAACATCTTTGAAACGTCGCTGTATCTTGAGATACCCATAATAGGGGGAAGAAAAGCATGGTCGTATTCCATACCATTCAATGTCTGTTTTATGATGGATAGTATCTTCTTTGCATGTTCGGGATTATCCATCATACCTGCGAGCGAAATAAAGTTATGCTGATTGCATTTTATGCCGTGCGAGTTAAAATCAAGATTTGTGTAAATGATATCTTTAAAAGAAACAAGTCCATAATTTGTAAGTATATCAGAAAGAAAAGATGCACGGGTTTTATTATGTATAGCTGTTTTTTCAAAACCTAAAAAAAGCACTGACCGTCCCATCAATTTTGTCAGGTTGCCTGATGTCATGGAAGACTGGCAGAACGATGTTACCTTGAACGTGCCGTGCTGGTTTGGTATAATTATGTTGTTTACCCACGATCCCTCGTACCGTACACCCGCGCTTGCAAGATCACTGAAAAACTGATCGCCTATGGTTTTTATCATACTCGAAAATTCGCTAAAACGATCGCCGCTAAAAACCATGGATAATATGGAATATGGATGGTATTGCTCGTTTTCGAGTATATTGCCTATAGCTTCTGTCAAGTTTGTGAACCCTTTGAACGGCCTGCCTCTTTTACCGCTTCTGCCGGCGATATCAAAGGCACCGGAGGAAAGTGCCGTGGCACCATATCCCTTTCTGACAACAGCAACCTTCTTTGTCTTTGCAGCATTTATGGCGGCAAGTGTACCTGCAATACCACTTCCTATAACAATTACATCATAATCCATATTCATTTCTCTATAATAACATTTAGGCTGTCAGATAGTATATGTGTTGACATATTAAGTTCCTCTTCTGCAAGTTGCTTGTCAGTAAGGATCGGTGCCTTACCCTTCCAGCGTTCCTTTATAAAACCATCTATTATTTTTTTAATTTCTTCCGCATCAAGTCCGAGCTCCTCACCGAGTATATAAGCTGCTGAGACAGTGCATCTCCTGCCCTGGCATGAACCGGTACCAAGCCGTGTTCTCCTTCTAAGATCAGGGATTGTCTTTGCCCATTCATGTCTTATTGCATATCTGATTTCTGCCTCTATGACAGGTTCGCACTCACATACAATGTTGCTATTAGAAGGGTCTTCTATCGTTAATTTTAGAATCTCTTCTGTCTTAGAACCATGTCTGTACGCTATCCTTGATACCACATAAGGATCAAGATTGTACTGTTGTGCGAGTTTTCCCACATCCGGGATAAAATGTCCTCCTGGCAAAGGCTCTGTGTGTGTTTTACATGGGTTTTTACAGCCGAGCTTTTTGCATATAACGTCTGCTGCATCTTCCGACATAAGTCTGTAACTCGCGAGTTTGCCTCCGGCTATTGTCACAAGACCTTTTATACCGTCCTCTATCTCATGATCGAATACCCTGTGTTCTCTATAAAGGGTATCTTCATTTTTTCCCCATGCATACAGTGTGGGCCTTATGCCTACCATTACACGCATAATCCTGTATTCTCTTATGCGGGGAAAATAATGCTCCGCTGACTGAAGCAGATATTCAATTTCATCGTGTGTTGCCCATAACCTGTCGAGGTTGCCGTAATAATCATCGTCTGTTGTGCCAATTATAAACGTATTGTCATGCGGCATCATAAATACCTGTCTTCCGTCTATTGCTTTTATTACAATGCCGATATTTGCAACACGCCTGTCAAGAATAAGGTGCACGCCTTTACCGGGCCGTATTTTTACCGTCGTACCTGCAAGTTCTGCAATACCCGGCAGCCATGGCCCTGCAGCATTCATAACAAGCCTTGCATGGATATCCCTTGTTTGCCCTGAGAAGGTATCTTTAATCCTTACACCCTTGACCTCTTTGCCCTCTATCAAAAGTTGCTTTACCTCGGTATGATTATGTATCTCTGCCCCATGTTCAGCAGCTGATAGGGCATTTTCAGTACATAGCCTAAAGGTATCAATACCATATTCATCAAATGAAATAGCGCCTATTGCGTCATCCGTTATACCTGGTTCAAGCGCCTTGAGTTCATCTTTCGTAAGCTTTGTATGGGGCTTGCTGTTTTTCAGAGGAGCGAATTTGTCATAGGCCTCGAAGAATGTCTCGAGCAGTTCAATGTAAATCTTCGGCATAAAGTCCTGTTTGAGAACAGGTGTTACAAATGGTATTCTGAACAGCAGATGGGGTGCGATCTTTTGAATATATCCGGAATCAAGACATGAAAGATGTGTTGTATGGATATCGTTAAGCAGATATCGTGCTCCGCCATGGATCATGCCTGTACATGCGCCTGTTGCACCTGAGGAAAGGTCATTCTTTTCGAAAAGGGCAACCTTTAAGCCTCGCATGGAACAATCACGGGCAATGCCTGTTCCATTTATGCCTCCACCTATAACAGCTACATCATAAACGGTATTATCTATGTTATCTGCCACAGAATTATTTGTCTCCGTTGGTTAAGTTTTGTACACTGAGCCCTGCTGCTACCTTTGCTGCTATATTTTTGAACTCTTTTGCAGTCTGAGAAGATGGGTCGGAAGCTACAATAGGTTTGCCGTTGTCCCCGCCCTCCCGTACACGTGGCTCAAGAGGAATCCTGCCAATAAAGTCAATTCCCAGTTTTTTTGCCGTTTCCTCCACACCGCCTGTACCAAAGATATTTGTTTGTTTACCGCAGTGAGGACATATAAAATAGCTCATGTTCTCTACCATACCAAGGATCGGTACCTCTACCTTTAAAAACATGTTCAGAGCCTTTGTTGCGTCAAGCAGGGACACATCCTGCGGTGTTGAAACAATGACGGCTCCGTTGATAGGTGCTTTTTGGACCAGGGTCAATTGAATATCCCCTGTGCCTGGAGGCAGATCTACGATCATATAATCAATCTCGCCCCATTTCATTTGGGTCAGGAATTGTTCGATCATCTGGCTTATTAGTGGACCTCTCCAGATAACCGGTGTATCATCGGGTAAAATCAGGCCGATCGATATTGCCTTTATACCGTAAGCCACTATCGGAGCAAGTTCTTCCTTTTCTACGATAGCAAGTTTTTGTTCGTTTGTTATGCCGAGCAGCATAGGAACATCAGGCCCGTAAATATCGGCATCTATTAGACCAACCTTTGCCCCTGTTTGAGCCAAAGCGATTGCAAGGTTAACGCTTACAGTTGATTTGCCGACACCGCCTTTGCCGCTTCCGACCGCTATGATGTTTTTAACGCCCTCTATGGGTACTGGTTTTTTAGGACCTGATGATTTAGCTTTTGGAACATTAAAATCCTGTTTTATATCTACAGACTTAACCCAGCTCAGAGATTCAACTGCCTTTCTAACAGATTCATTAAGGCTGTTTGCAAGCGGACATGCAGGCGTTGTCAAAACAAATCTAAAACTTACCTTACCTCCGTCTATTTTTAAATCCTGTATCATACCAAGACTTACTACGTCTCTTTTTAATTCTGGGTCCTCTACATTGCTGAGCGCATTGAGGACCTGCCTTTCAAGTTCTATATCAGACATTTCAATTCTCCTTTCTAATCTTCCCGTGCAAGGACCTTTGGTATTTTCAAAATCATATTGGGCTTGATAAGTTTTCCCCTTAATCTGTTGTTGTACTTTATTCTTGAAATTGTAACATCAAATTTTTGGGCTATATCCCATAAGGTATCCCCTTGTTTTACCCGGTAATAAATGTACCTTGATCCGGATCTTGGTGTTGCGTAAGATGTGTTGATTATCTTCATCCTTTTTTCGGAGGCAACTACCTCTCCATGTGCATAGGGGCTTACAGGTATTATTATGTCACGCCCGGGTCTTAATGCCCTTGCATTCCATATATGATTCATAACCCTCAGTTCGTGAAGTGGTACACCGTATTCCCTTGCAATCACGTAAAGCGTATCGCCATTCCTTATAACATATCTCTTATAACTAAAAAGGTCTCTCTGCGGTATTTTTTCAAGTCCTGCGATAAAAATCTTTTTTGTGCCTGTTGGAATGTTCAGGGTATACGACAGTACAGGCGGGGTTGCCCATCTAAGAAGCTCCGGATTAAGCCTTTTTATTGTTTCGTAATTGGTGCCAGCTAATCTTGCAGCCAGATGCAGATCGATCTGATGATGAAGAACTATCTTATCATCTTCAAGCGGTTTATCGTATGTTAGATCCGTAAATCCATAAGCTGACGGATCTTTTGCTATCATTGCTGCAGCTATAAGTTTTGGTACATAATCCCTTGTTTCTTTCTTCAGATACCTGTGATCCACAAGTTTCCAGAAATTGTCCGTTTTCTGTTTCCGCATCGCCCACATTACTTTAAGCGGTCCAGCATTGTAAGCTGCCTCAGCCAAATACCACGAACCGAATGTATCATACAGATTTTTCAGGTACTCTGCAGCGGCGAGAGTAGATTTTTCAGGGCTCCTTCTCTCATCAACCCACCAATTGACCTTTAAATGATACAATCTTGCAGTGCTCCTTATAAACTGCCATGGTCCGCATGCGCTGCTCCTTGATATCGCATGGGTATTAAAGCCACTTTCTATGAGTGCCATGTACACGAGGTCTTCTGGCAAACCATTTTCCTTAAGTATCTTTTTCATCTGAGGGATGTACTGTTCAGACCTCTCAAGCCATTTTGCAAAGATGTCATGCTGCTCCTGCGAAAAATAATCGATAAAATATTGCACTTTTTCATTCATCACCATGGGGATGTCCGTTTCAGATGTTATCTTTTCGAGCGAAGTCGGAGCTGAACTATGTTCAAGAACATCGGATATATCTTGATCCGTAGTTGTCGTTACCGATGAAGCAGCAGTAACACTCGTGCCGGCCGATGTCGTACATGGCATACCGGCGTAAGATTTACTTCCTGCAATAGATACAGATGTTCGTCCTGTTATGCCTAACTCTGTCCTATCGTTTACAGCACCGTTTGAAGTTGCACATCCCTGAATCAATCCACCCACCAATAAAACCGAGATCAGATAGTATATTTTTTTCATAATTCCGGATGTACAACAATAAGACGCTTTCTGTCAAGGTAAGCGTGCATTAAAATATTCCGATGTTCTTGAAATCCTGTGCCTGATTATCTATTATAATAGTATGATCAATAAAGAATTGTCTCAAATCTTTAACGATATTGCAGATATACTTGAATTAAAAAATGATAATCCATTCAGGATACGTGCATATAGGAAGGCAGCGCTTGTTATGGATGACCTTACGGATGATGTAACCGTACTGATCTCGACGGGTAAACTCGCGGATCTGCCGGGTATCGGTAAAGACCTTTACTCAAAGATAGAAGAATATATTCGCACAGGCAAGATAGAAACATATGAAGAACTTAAAAAGGATTTTCCACAGGGGTTGCTTGATATACTTTATATACCTGGAGTGGGTCCGAAAACTGCAAAGCTTTTGTATGACAAATACGGCATTGATTCTATCGAAAAGCTTGAAGCCTATGCAAACTCCGATAGGTTGAAAGATATAAAGGGCATAAAAGACAAAATAATCACAAATATCCTTAAGGGAATTGCACTAAAAAAAAGTATTCAAGGCAGGTTTCCACTGGGTACGGCCCTGCCTATAGGAGAAATGATCCTTCAAGAATTGCACGGTGTTAAAGGGGTAAGCAACATAGAGATCGCAGGGAGTATAAGGCGGAGGAAGGAAACCGTAGGTGATATAGATATACTCGTTACCTCGGATAAACCCGAGCTTTTGATGGATAAGTTCGTCCAATTAAAAGATATAGAAAGGATACTTTCGCATGGCTCAACAAGGTCATCAGCAATACTTAAAAATACACATATCCAGGTTGATGTGCGAGTCGTAGAAAAGGGTAGCTTCGGTGCTGCTCTTGCATATTTTACGGGATCAAAGGCTCACAATATAAAGCTGAGAGAAATAGCAATAAAGAAGGGCTATAAACTGAATGAGTATGGTGTATTCGATGTAAAAAACGATAAAAAGATTTCAGGTGCTACGGAGCAGGATGTTTACAATACACTGGGGTTGCAGTTAGTGCCTCCGGAGATCAGAGAGGATCAGGGAGAGATCGAACTTGCGATCGAACACAAATTACCCGAGTTGATACTTCAGGAAGATATAAGGGGAGATGTACACATGCACACTGTTTACAGCGATGGAGACAGCACGATCGAGCAGATGGCAGCCCATGCAAAATCTCTTAGTTATGAATATATAGCTATTACAGATCATTCGCAGTCACTCGGTATAGCGAGAGGGCTTGATCCCGAAAGATTGGAATCACAGATAAAAGAGATAGATGCCTTTAATAAGGCATCTTCCGGCATAAAGGTACTCAAAGGTATGGAGGTTGATATACTCGGTGATGGAAGTCTTGATATGGACAATGCTATGCTCGATAGATTGGACATAGTTATTGGCTCAATACATTCTGGGTTTAAGCAGCCCAGAGAGAAAATAACAAAACGTATAATAATGGCTATGGAAACAGGGCTTGTGGATTTGATTGGTCATCCATCGGGCAGACTAATTGGTGAGAGGGATGCATACGATGTTGACTGGGATGCTGTTTTCTCTGCTGCAAACAAATATCGTGTTGCAATGGAGATAAATTCATATCCTCTGAGATTGGATCTTACCGATACCATGATAAAAAGAGCCCATTCAAAAGGATTGAAGTTTATGATTACAACTGATAGCCATGATCCAAAACAAATGCGGTACATGAGTTACGGCGTATCCGTTGCAAGAAGAGGCTGGCTTGAAAAAGACGATGTTATGAACACTAAAAATTATAAAGACTTCGTTAAATGGCTGAAAGGAGACAGATGAAACAGGACAGGATCGTTCGGTTCGGAGATTTTGTTTTTAAACACAGGGATACTCTTCCACTACCGTTTATTATATTAGCGGTTTTTATACTGATATTTACAAAGCCAACATTTAATACACTCAATGTCAGGTTAAGCTTATTCGTTACAGGTGGCATTATAATATTGATCGGTGAGTCTATAAGAATCTGGGCTGTGGGCTATTCAGGTGGTACCACACGTTCTAAAAAACTTATAGCGGATAGGCTTGTTACTGAAGGTCCTTATTCTATCGTTAGAAACCCGCTCTATGTAGCCAACTTTTTGATAGCATTCGGGTTTTCTCTAATGGCGAATGCTGCTATTGTAATACCGATCGTTATTATATACTTCGCAATAGAATATTATCCCATTGTCAGGAGGGAAGAATATTTTCTTCTCGAAAAATTCGGTGATACGTATAGTTTGTATCTTAGAGATGTGCCGCGTTTCTTCCCAAAAAAATTCAAGACAAAAAAGGCGGTGTACGATCCTGCTGCGCTGAAAGGCGAGAGATGGACGATACTCGGTATTGCCCTAATGCTAATTTTAATGATTGTGATTGACATAGTAAGGATCAAATTATTAATTTCCCTAAAATAAAAGGGATAGAGACCAAAGCGAAATCCGAATGGGACAAAACATTGTCCCATTCGTTAAAACTTCGTTACTTCTTTTTCATTCCCTTAATCATGTCTTTCAGTTTTTCTATTTCTTCATACTTGTCCATGATTTTGGATCCCATAAGTCTTTTGAATTCCGGTGTATCTTTTATAGGTGCAAATGACGGCTCCTCAATGGCAGAGTACCTAAGATCGGGTTTCATTTTTACTGCTTTTTTGAGGCTTTCTAATGCCTGGGCATTTCTGCCCTCGAGTACCAAACCAACCGCTTGATCGTACCATAAAATAGGATTATTCGGGCCGATTTTTTTTGCCTTTTCGAAATACATATTGCCGGTTTTGAAGTCTCTCTGATAATAGTATGTCATCGCCATGTTTAACAAGCCACCTTGAAACGTGGGATCCAATTGCACGCTCTTTTCGTAATTTGCAAGAGCATCTTTATAATCACCCTTGAGAAACATTGCATTTCCAATATTGTAATATGCATCTTTGTCTTTGGGGTTGAATTTCAACTGTAGGTCTGCGACTTTTATTACATCGTCAAGTTTATTTAATCTTACATCACATGCAACAAGCTGATCACCTATTTCACCTACAAGAGGAGGAAGGAAATGCAGCGCCCTGTCAAAATCAGGTACAGCCTTTTCACAGTTGTTCATAGCAAAGTATGCCCCGCCTCTCAGCCTGTACGCAAGGCCGAAGTAAGGGCTGAGCTTTAAAGACTGATCGAGGTCGGATATTGCCTGCTGCAGTTCACCGGTGTTAAACTCCACTATGGCCCTATGGAAGTAGTAAATATATTCGAATGGGTTCAATTTTATTGCATCATTGAATTCCAGTATAGCATCCTGGAAATCCCTCCTGTTCCTGAATGCGACACCGTCTTTGATATGGTTCTCCGCAACCGCGGTACGCCCCGCATAAATAGGCAATACAAAGACAGAGAACACGCTGATGCTTATGGCCACTATCAAAACAAGGTGCTTTAACGCAACTGGAACTCTGCCTTTTGCAGAAGGGTCCACAACAAGCAGGTAAGCAGGCATTGTAGGCGCTGCAAGCCTCTTCTGTTTTCTCGCACCGGGCTGTCCATTGTCGTCATCAAAACCCCTGTGCATAACATCTGCCAGCGCTATAAGACCCCAAAAATACATGCTCGAAGCAGGTTCCTGAAGCGGGAAACTGAATACTGCAGCTATAAGAATACCCATGATACCTCCGCCGATGGCAAGTGACAACAGAAATTTGTCTTCATTCTCTATATTTCGTTTCGCAAGTTTTATGAGCTTTACCGCTATATTCAGAACAATCCACACAAATGCGATAAAGCCTATAATGCCGAGCTCCGCAAGTATCTGTAGCCAGTCATTATGTGACTCTGAAAAAACCTGATATGTCTTTGATATGATTGCCTGCAGTTGCGGTACCTGATATTTATGTATATCAACCTCAACCTGGCCTATGCCCACGCCGAGTATTGGGTGGTGCTTCCATGTATCAAAGGTACTACGCCATGCCATGAACCTGAAATTTATGGATGGGTCCTTTGTTTGAAGTTTTAACGTTAACAAATCATACATATCCTTCAATATACCTGCGTGCGGCTCTTCGACATCCTCAACAGTCGAATAAACGGCTGCAAATTGTTTTTTCTTTCCGAAATGTGTAACCGAAAGTATAGTGCCGCCAATAAGCACGAGAAGAGCCAAAGTAATTATAACAGATATTCTTTTCCCTTTTGGAATCCCCTTTGGAATCTCCTGGGCAGAAGATGATGTTTTGTGCTTAACAGATTGTTCTGTAGAGGCTATTTTTTGTTTCCTCAGTTTTATCCACTGATAGATCATGAACCCCAGTATGACAAAGCTTGAAAGGATAAATCCCATCCATGCAGCCCTTGCCTTTGTTAAGATAAAGTAAAAATATGACGGCACAAAGAGGAAAAACAACGCTGTTTTGGTTTCGATGTTGAATTCATCCATGAAGAACGCAAAGATCAAAAGCCCCATAAACCCTACCATCCACTCCGCAGAGAAATTGGTAAGACCTATGGTGGATGACGGATCCTTTTCACCGTATATGTCATAAGGGCACGGCAGAATCTCGTAGAACTGCAAGATCCCGTACATGGATACTATGAATACGGATATGGCCATTGCGATGATGATCCATTTTACATGGCTCTTCTTTCTTACGTACAGTAGGGTAAAGAACCAGAAAAATATGTTTGCACCGAGCCTTATCATCATATCAACCGCTCTCCAGATGTCGGTCACATGAACGAGATGTACAAACACGACACCGATCATTATAAGCATCGGGATCCAGATGGATGTCTTTGGAAAGACAAGTTCCCGTCTATCAACAGCTCTTATCAGCCAAAGAAAGGTAAGGATCATGGTAACGCCTATAAGTACCGTCGTCTTTATCCATATAAACTCGTTGCCGAATTTCAAAAGCGGGATAACGAGGAAAGACAGAACAATAGTAGCAATACCTATTTTATCATAGATGGTATCTGGATTTGTATGTGATACAGTATTTTCGGACATTTTTCCTCCTGTGCCTACTACCTAAGCTTTAATGTTTTTTTTGATAAATAATTCCTTCAACTGCTTGTCGTCAACCTCAGACGGCGCATCTGTCAGCGGACAGGTACCTTTCTGGGTCTTCGGGAACGGTATAACATCCCGTATGGATTCGGAACCGGTCAGTATCATCACAAGCCTGTCAAGACCGAATGCTATGCCGCCGTGCGGTGGTGCCCCGTACTGGAGCGCATCAAGCAGAAAACCGAACTTTGACCTTGCAGATTCGTCCGATATGTTGAGCAGTCTGAATACCTTTGATTGAACTTCGCTGTTATGGATACGGATGCTTCCTCCGCCGATCTCTGTACCGTTAAGCACGAGGTCGTAAGCCTTTGATCTGACCTTTAGTGGCGATTGTTCGAGTATTGCAATATCTTCGTCCCTTGGCGAGGTAAAAGGGTGATGGACAGAGTCATAGCGTTTTTCTTCTTCGTTGTACTCAAAAGCTGGGAAGCCGGTTACCCATAATAATTTATAATCATCATCCTTTATAAGGTTGAGTTTCCTGCCGAGATGCAGCCTCAGGTTCGACATTGCATCGTTGACGATCTTTACAGAAGTATCTGCTACCACAAAGACCGTGTCTCCGTTTTTCATGTCGAACACCTGCTTCATGTCGTTCTTCTCTTCTTCTGACAGGAATTTGTCGACCTGAGATGAAAGTTTGCCTTCCTTCATCTTCAGCCATACAAGCCCTTTTGACTGATACTGTTTGACGAACTGCTCAAGTTCTTCTATGTCTTTTCTCGAAAAATCATGTTCTGCTTTAACACCTTTTATAAGCCCCTTATGTTCTACAGCTTGTTTAAAGACATTAAACCCAGTATTTTTGAATACATCATTCAGTTCTGCAAGCTCCATACCGAACCGCATGTCCGGCTTGTCATTGCCGAACCGTCTCATGGATTCATCATACGATAGTCGGTAAAATGGTCGTGCCGGCTCAAAGCCTTTGAACGTTTTAAAGATCTTGACAAACAACCGCTCCATGATCGCCATGAGATCGTCCATCTCGATAAAGGACATTTCGATATCGATCTGCGTGAATTCAGGCTGCCGGTCTGCCCTTAGATCCTCATCCCTAAAGCATCGTGCGATCTGAAAATAACGATCGAAGCCGGATACCATGAGCAACTGTTTGAACAACTGAGGTGACTGCGGCAGCGCATAGAACTTGCCGGGGTTCAATCTGCTCGGCACTAAAAAGTCTCTTGCCCCTTCCGGCGTACTTTTTGTAAGTATTGGTGTTTCAACGTCTATAAAACCTTCGGCATTGAGAAATTCTCTTACAAGGTTTGTAATTTTGTGGCGTATGATCAAATTGGACCGCATCTTCTCTCTTCGCAGGTCTATGTATCTATACTGGAGTCTCGTTGTCTCATCGACATCAACCTTTTCCTGAGCAACGGGAAACGGAGGGGTTTTGGCTTCATTCAAAATACGGAGTTCCTTCACCTCCACTTCATAAAGCCCTGTTTTTATCTCTTTGTTATCCGTACCTTCAGGCCTTTTCCTCACATTTCCACGTACTAAAATTACATATTCAGGCTTGATAAGTTTTGCTTTTTCATACGCTGATCTGTCTGTCTCGGGATTGAAAACGACCTGAACAATACCTTCCCTGTCTCTGAGATCCACAAATATAAGCCCGCCATGATCCCTTCTTCTGTGAACCCAGCCCATCAGTATGACTTCTTTTCCGATGTGTGTCGAAGAAATCTCCCCACAATAACTCGTCCTTTTTAATCCACCAAGAAATTCCATTGAGTCTCCTTTTATTTATCTGAGGTTATGACACAGTTCCTAAGGCCTTTTGACAAAAGCCTCTGATTTTCATAAACCTGTGCCCCTTCCCTTGTTTCGAAATGCCCAACCTTTACCCTGTACAATCTCTTTCCATTCAATGTTATCGACTCTACCCAGGATGAAAGTTTGTACTTTTTTTTCAGTTCTGAATTCAAACGTTCTGCTTGTGTTATCTCTCGAAATGCACCGCATTGAATGCTGAATTTCCCTTTTGCTTCGTGTACCGTCTTTTTCTTTTCTATTTTTTTTGTCTGTTTTCTTTCTGTTGTCGCTTGTTTACCACTCTGTGTCAAAGACTTGTAAAATGTCAGCTCCGTATGTTTTGCAGCGGCTGTTGTCTGTGTTACGGCACCTGCTGTTGCAGCGGCTGTCTCCCCTGCTTCAGCGGTCTGTGTTACACCTTGCCCCGCAGCTTCCATAGTCTGTTGTGTGAAGACCACTGCATTTTGCGGCATACTACCTTGTGACGATGCAGAAGCTGATTGAGATTCTTTAATACCAGCGTTCTTACCCAGCACGAAACCTATAATAAATACAAGTATCAGTATTACAATGGATGAAATTATCAGCATCACAATCTGCTTGTTATCCAATGTTACATTATACTTTGGTTTTATCCTTTCCATATCTCTCATAATTACCTCCTATTCATATAGGGAATGAAAATCCCATTCTGCTCCAAACGAAATCCTCCCTATAGGATTTCTACATCTTCTCTGGCGCATTTATGCCCAGAAGATCGAGTGCATTCTTTAAAACAATTTTTACCATTTTCATCAACAAAAGTCGTTGTTCCGTATCCTTGTCATTATCAACGACCCTTGTGTCAGTATAATATTTATGCAGTATTCCTACAAGGTCTATAAGATAATGTGTTAATCTATGGGGTTCTTTCTTTACGGCAATTTCATTGATAAGCCCAGGGTATAACAGGCATTGTGACAACAACCTTTTTTCTTGTTCACTGAAAGTATACTCCTGTCTTTGTCTTAGCGCATCCATGTGCCAGCCCTTTGCTTCTGCAAAGCTAAATATGCTTGAAATCCTCGCATGGGCATACTGGACATAGTAAACAGGATTTTCCTGAGACTGCTTTTTTGCAAGCTCTATATCGAAAAGAAGCTGGCTCTCATGACTGCGCTGTAAAAAGAAAAATCGTACTGCATCGGACCCGACCTCATCGAGGAGTTCTTTGAGAGTTACATACTCCCCTGCTCTTTTTGACATAGCAACGGGTTTATCGCCACGTGTCAGTCTAACCATCTGCACGAACATCACCGAAAGTTTTTCTGGATCATACCCAAGAGCGGTCAATGCAGCTTTAATCCTCGGCAGGTAACCGTGATGGTCTGCCCCCCAAATATTTATCATCAGATCATAGTCCCGGTTATACTTATTCACGTGGTATGCTATGTCCGATGCGAAGTAGGTCAGCTCTCCGGACTGTTTCTTTAACACCCTGTCCTTTTCGTCTCCGTACAGCGTGGATAAAAACCACGTGGCTCCGTCCTCCTGTTTGACCGCATGACGCTTCTCAAGTTCACCTATAACCCGGGAAATACTGCCGTCATGATACAGTTGTTGTTCGCTGAACCAATTATCAAATACTATATTAAAATCCCGCAATACCTGTTTTATTTCATTAAGTATACTATTTACCGAGAACTCTGTTATAAGTCGAATGTGCCCTTCATTTATATCGGCTGTCTGAATCGCGGAATCGAGTGCAGTACTGATGTCATGGATGTACGCACCATGATATTCTCCCTGTCTTGAGACGGGGATGTCGATGTTCCTGCTCCTGCTGTATTCGTTCAGCACGGAATAACCAAGCGACAAAACCTGATTGCCAGCATCGTTGATGTAATATTCCCTTGTTACGTTGTACCCTTGAGCAGATAAAATCCGCGCAAGCACGTCACCAATAACAGCCCCCCTGCCGTGTCCCACATGGATGGGACCTGTGGGATTTGCACTGATATATTCTATTAAAACTTTTTTACCTTTACCTGCATCGTTTTTACCGTAATTATCGTCCTTTTCTATAATATGTTGCAGGGCATCATGCCAAAACTTATGCTTCATGAAAAGGTTTATATAGCCAGGCCTTACAACATCTATTTTATCAACAATGTCTGTGGCTTTATTCTCCAATTTTCTTGCGATCCCGGCGGCTATTTCATAGGGCGATTTTTTTATCATTGATGCAAGGTTAAACGCAACACTGGTTGAGAAATCCCCATAATTGCCACTTATGGGTATGGTAATGCTAAACTGAGGAATGGAAAGACCTGCACCCGCATATTCGGCTATAGCATCATTGATATGTTTATAGAGTAAATCCATCATATCTTTAAGGAGGACTATATTGACAGGTTAATCTCGTCCCTCCTCAAACAGGGGATCAACCTACTTTTTGTATTCATGAGTCAATCCACCGCTGGATTCATTGGCTTTATCAGATGCCTCTGCCGAAATATTTTTCTTTAATCTGACATCAAACGTATATTCCGGACACCTTAACCCGAGGTCTTCTGTCGAGGCGAATCTTTTTTGACATGTCTCTCTCCATGCGCAGGTAAGGCAACTTTTTTGATCTGTATACGACATATATCTGTTTTCATCCTAACTTTTTTTGACTAATCATTCAAAGCCTTTACGAGTGTTCTGGATCCTTCTATGATCTCACTCACAATTTCTCTTACCGGTTTTATCGAGGTTATAAGCCCTGCAATCTCTCCGCTCATAACCGAGCCCGTCTCAACGTCACCATCTATTGACGCTGCCTTACTTTTGCCTGGCCCTATAAAGGATAAAATCTCCATCTCGCTTATACCTTTTCGCTCCATTTCAAGAACCTGATCTGCTAATTTATTTCTGATCACCCTGACAGGTTTGCCTATGGTCATGCCTGTCAGCACTGTCGCATCATCACTCGCATCGACGATTGCCTGTTTAAAAGACTTGTGGACGGGCGTTTCCATTGCTGCCACAAACCTTGTGCCCATCTGGATACCTTGTGCGCCAAGCGCACGTGCAGCGACAAAGCCTCTGTGGTCCGCTATACCTCCGGCAGCTATTACAGGGACATCAACTGCATCTACAACCTGAGGTATAAGCACCATCGTTGTTATGCCAAGTGGGCTATCATGCCCCCCTGCCTCTATACCTTCTGCAACAATAAAATCAACACCCGCCTTGTTCGCTTTTATTGCAAGCTTAGCTGATGGCACGACATGGCCTACCTTTATGCCAGCATCGTGAAGTATGGATGTATATTTTGCCGCGCTTCCTGCAGATGTTATAACAATAGGGAGCTTGCTTTCTATTGCAGCGGCTATCATTTCGGAAGCGAGCGGATATATAAGCGGGACATTCAAACCGAATGGCATCGATGTCATGGAACGTGTCTTTTCTATTTCTTGTTTCAGTTCATCTTTTGTTTGGAAAGAGCCGCCGGCAAGCACACCAAGCCCCCCCGCATTCGATACTGCAGCTACAATAGGTGCATAAGACACGTATACCATACCGCCAAGTAAGATAGGATATCGTATGCCGAACAAATCACAAATCTTTGTCTGTATAAGTGCATTCATAATCTTATTTTTATTGGTTCTTACCTCATTTGTCGGTATAAAGAAAGTCTTTTCTCAAAAACACGTAAAACAATGCCCTTTTTAATATACCACGATGGTCTCGAGAGCATTTTTTGGTTATGCATTGTTAAATAATTTCTCCTTATTATCTATAATATAGTGCGCATTTCTCATTGAAAAAGACATGATTGTGATCTGCGGATTTACACCAAGAGATGTGGGGAAAATACTGCCATCAGAAATAAACAGGTTGTCAAGCTTATGCGCCTTACCAAAAGAATTTACCACTGTATGGTTCTTTAACTCCCCCATCCTCGCCGTACCAAGTGGATGAAACGCCATCATTTCAACAGATGTTACAGGGATCTTTTTCTTAAAGAGCTGTGCTATGTCAGCAGGGCTATTGAATTCCTTGATGCCGTATATACCTGGATTAACGGTTTTTGCCCCGGCTGCAAAGAAAACCTCGGATGCAATCGCAATGCCTCTGATAAGTTTTTTAAAGTCGTAAGGATCAAAATGGTAGGTTATAAAAGGCCTACTATCAAGGCCTACCTTTACACTTCCATAAGAATTTTTATCGGACACCATAACCCCAAAAGCAGCAAGATGATCATACATGGTAGCGACCTCTTTGTTTTCCTCGCCGATAGGTGCCAGAATCGGTAGGCCAATCTCCGGCGGAACGAATATACCTTCGAGTATTATCCCTTCGCTTGAATATGCATCAACATAACTGCCCTGTGGCACACCCTTGTAGCCCTGTATAATCTCATCGAACATTGCAGTTATCCTCACGGCTGGATGTATGGTAAGGTTTTCGCCGAGCTCCGGGGACAGTTTTATATTGTTCTTTTCAAGAATATATGGTGTGTATATAGAACCTGTCGCCAAAACAAGGAGCTTCGGATATACTTTGAGATTGTAAAGCTTGTTCTCTGTATGCTCGTTTATAATGCTGCCTTCTATCTGTGTTACCCTGTTTGACTCAACGGTTATCTTTTCAGCCCTTGCATTGGCATAAACCCTTGCCCCATTTTTTATTGCGGATGGGATAAAATTTAAATGTACGGCCTGCTTTGCATCATTCGGACAACCAAATGCGCATCTCCCGCATCCATGGCAGTTTATCATGTTATGCATAAGCATTCCATTACTCATACCAAGTGCGTCAGCGCCTTTTTTGAAGATAAGACCATTCTTACCGAGTATCTGAGGATTGACAGGTGTAACATTTATTATTTTTTCGACCTTTTCGAAATAAGTCTCCATTTCTTTGGGAGATGCATTTTCCACCCCAAAACGCTCTGCCCAGTCATCAAGTACGCCATCAGGCGTTCTGAAGCATGTACCTGAATTGATAACCGTTGTTCCACCGACAGCCTTGCCTAAGGGAAGTAATATGGTATTTTTACCAAATGCAATCGTTGCACCGTAGTCCCTGTACAGTATCTTCATGGCTACTGCAGGTTTATACTTGCCGTACCGCTCCTTTGTATAGTATCCGCCCTCCTCAATGACCACGACATCAAGCCCTGTACTGCTCAGAACATCCGCCATTACAGCACCACCAGCGCCGGATCCAATAATGCAAACATCCGGCTTCTCAACAACGTCCTTTGTTATATCATTGTATGTAAAGAGCATAGTTCCTAATCCTTTATCAGGCATTCAGGATGATAATGAATTGCATCTGCAACCGCATCATCAGAATAAAATGACATTAAAATTAGCATTTTTATCATAAGGAAGACATTCCTTTTAGAAAATATCCTGCTGTTTTCCCATCCCTGTAAATATTTTAATCTCTGTTCCTGTGACATTTTTGTAAATCTTTTTAACCGTGTTATCATGGGCGCATATTCTATGGTATAAATAAGCACTTTTATTGCTTTTAACTGTAACCTGCTCATACCGTCTATATAATTATCGAACAACAAAACAGGATCAACGATCTCCGGATCTACATCAAAAGCACCTCCTCGAGGTATCATGGTCTCTGTTATAGCATGTACTATTGAATATATCTTATGATCGAAGACCTTTAATTCTTTTACTGTCATAAATCAATCTCCTTTATGCCAGGCCCGTTTGCTTAATCCAGTTTAGATTGTTATTCCTAATGTATTTCACAAGATGTCTGTCTACGTTCCTATCTTTTAATTCCTTAACGGTCAACCGAAACAATGGATGCATAACGTTGCCGGCTATTTCGGAGAGAGGCTCGAGTACAAATTTTCTTTCGTGAAGCAGCGGATGAGGCACAACCAGTGTTCGCGTATAAAGAATACGCTCTCCGTATAGGAGTATATCGATATCAATTGTGCGCATGGTGTAGGCTTTTTTTCGATCTTTGTAACCCGTGCCTCTGCCAGAAGCACGTCTGCCAAGGCTATGTTCTGTTTGTTGGATCAACTCAAGCAACCTGAACGGGCCGGCGCTGGTTTTTATTGTACAACACAGGTTTAAAAAATTTAGTACATCATGTCCTGGCTTCATAGCTACAGGCTCTGTTTCATAGAGAGAAGACAGGGCTGTTATCTCAGTTTCAGGATAGCTGGCAATAGTGCGAAGCGCATCCTGAAGATGTGCCTCTCTATCTTCTATATTTGAGCCAAGCGATAGATAAACGGTTTCCATCATCTGATATATGAGAATTAAAACTACAAAGTACGGAAGTATACTTATCATAAGAAAAGATTTTTTTCATGTTTATAAATTATTATAATGTAGACATGATGTCAAATAAGCCCGATTCAGGTCAGGCAATATTGACTTATACTACGATGGATACCTATCTTATAAAAAATGAGAGACTAACATTGAATATACGTAATAAATATGTGTAGGGTAAAAAGGCTTGACCTCAAGCCCATAACGGGCTGAGAGCTTATAGAAATTATTCAGCGATGATGTAACAGAATGAGTTGCAAGCGGTCATAAGAAAATAGAGGAGGTAATATGGGACTCGTTAATCTTAATAAAGTTCTTGTTAAGGCAAAAGAGCGTGGTTATGCGGTTGGTGCATTTAATTTTGTCAATATGGAAATGCTTCAGGGTATTATAGATGCCGCTATTGAGGCACATGCCCCTGTAATTATTCAGACAACCGAGGGTGCGATAGAGTATGCTGGTATCGAATATTTGTCGGCAATAGCGAGGGTTGCAGCTGATAGGGCAGGTATAGATGTTGTGCTGCATCTTGATCACGGGAAATCGCTGGACACGGTACTGCTTGCAATTAGAAACGGCTACACATCCGTTATGATCGATGCCTCTGATAAACCCTACGCAGAAAATCTATCCATAACAAAAGAAGTCGTAAAGATTGCTCATGCAGTGGGTGTTTCGGTCGAGGCTGAGCTTGGAAAACTTAAAGGCATAGAAGACAAAGTAAAGGTTGGTGATGCCGAGGCTTCACTTGTTGACCCTGAAGAGGCACAATCTTTCGTAAAAAACACCGGCGTTGATGTACTTGCTCCGGCCATTGGCACATCGCATGGTGCATTTAAGTTCAAAGGTACTCCAAGACTTGATCTTGAAAGACTGGAACGCGTTGTAAGCCTTACAGGTATTCCTCTTGTACTACATGGAGCATCGAGTGTACCTCAAGATATAATTAAAAAGGCAAACAGTTATGGCGCGAACATTCAAGGTGCTGCTGGCGTACCGGATGATATTATGAAGCAGGCGATTAAGAAGGGTATATGTAAGGTTAATACTGATACAGACTTGAGACTTTCTTTTACGGCAAGTGTACGTGAAGAGCTGGCAAAACACCCCGAGATATTCGATCTTCGCAAAATACTCGGTCCAACAAGACAGGCGGTAAAGGCGATGGTTTTAAACAGGATAGGCGTGTTTGGCTGTGCAGGGAATGGATAGGTGTTAATCAAAAAATGCATTTGAAAAAATTTCCTTATTGTATTTTTCGGGCTAAAAAATGAAAATTTCTGTTTTATATTGCCTTGCCTGGATTCATGATGTTGTTGGGGTCAATGAGCTTTTTTATGTCGATCATGAGCTTGTGGGATCCGGGTGATAGCTCTTTTGTAATGTAATTTAGTTTTGTTATACCGACCCCATGTTCACCTGATATAGTACCGTGCAATTTTATAACGAGGTCGAATATTTGGTCAACAGCTATCAATGCCCTTTTTAACTCACCCTCATCCTTCGCATCATAAAGGATATTGACATGGATATTACCGTCCCCGGCGTGTCCAAAGTTTGCATACTTAAGGTCCAGCGTTGAGGCAATTTGTTCGACACCAGAAACAAGATCCGGGAGCTTTGATAACGGTACGACGATGTCTTCATTCAATTTGAATGGCTTGATTTTTGCCAGTGCAGGGGATATTGCCCTGCGTGCCGTCCAGAGCTTTTCTGCATCAGCACCAAGTGCAGTTTCAATAGATATTGCTTTCCCTTTGCAAACGGCAGCTATCCGCTGGATAGCCGTTGTAGTTTCTCCCTGTTCTCCGTCTACCTCAATGAGTAAAGCTGATCCCGCCCTATTATCAAAGACCTCTGCCCCAAGGTATGAAGAGACAGCATTCATTGACGCATGATCCATAAATTCCATAGCCGACGGGAGTATACCTGTATCAAGTATACTTGTAACGATTGATGCAGACATGTAAACATCCTCGTATGTGGCAAAAAGGGTGGATCTGGTTTTGGGTTTCGGAATAAGCTTTAGTATGGCTTTCGATATTACACCGAGTGTGCCTTCTGAGCCTATAAAAAGATCCTTAAGATTATAGCCGACGACTCCTTTGTGCGTGTACCTGCCGAGCCACAGCACCTCGCCTGTAGGCAATACAACCTCCATGCCAAGCACATAGTTTAATGTAGAACCGTACTTTACCGCTTTTAACCCTCCTGCATTCTCAGAGATATTTCCCCCTATACTTGAAAATTCACTGCTTGCCGGGTCCGGCGGATAAAAAAGCCCCTGCTCTTCCAATATTTTTTTTAATGTTCCTGTAACAACGCCAGGTTCAACCTCTGCTGTAAGATCCGGTTTGTTTATAGATATTATACGGTTCATTTTTTCAGTGGATAGAACAATGCCGCCTTTTATAGGGATTGCCCCACCTGTAAGCCCGGTGCCTGCTCCCCTTGGAACAACAGGCAACTTATAGCTATTTGCAAGTTTCAATACATCGGATATTTCTTGCGTATTTAATGGGAATACTACTGCATCAGGCAGATGGCTTATCCTTGTAGCATCGTATCCGTAAAGGGTAAGGGACTCCTGATCCGTAAAACACCTGTTCTTACATATTTTCTTTAATGTTGAAATGACATCTTTATTTAAAGGCATATCAAACGGCAGTATAATAAAGCAAACCGTCCTTTTCGAATGATTGCACCATATCATGTTGTTCAAGCAAATCCAGATGGCCTATTACCTCTGAAGCAGCAAGGAATACATCCATTTGCCTTAGTTTTTTAAAAAGCCTTTCCGTGATCTCATAAGGCGTCATTGGCTTCTGTTTTAATATATTGTGAATACTCATCATACGTTTGTAATGAAATGTAAGCAGGTTTTTTATAAGTGCTCTGTGGTCATGGATTATTTCATAGTGCCCCGGGTAAACAGTTTTAATATCCATATTATACAAAAGCTCTAAAGAAGATATGTACTCTATAAGACTTTTTCTCCTTTCTCCGTTTACTGCAAGATCGAGAAGTGGATTAGGGGAAAGCCTTGAAAGTAAAGTATCCCCGGATAACATAAACCCTTTTTCCTTTTCATAAAAACAAACGGATCCGCTTGTGTGTCCGGGCGTAAGGATTACTTCAAATCTTCCTTCCTCGTACTCGATACTGTCACCATGTTTGATAAACGAGGTATTATCAAGCCTTTCTGCAAAGGTATCAAAAAACACAGAGGTATATTTCATCATCTCTAAAATATCCGGCGGTATGCCGTACTGTTTGAGATAAACGCCATATATGATTTCATCATAGTCATTATTTATATTGCTTATTTCACGTTCATGGATATAAATATTTTCCACTATCCCAGCCCTTCTCAGTTGTGCTGCTGCTCCAAAATGATCTACATGCCCGTGTGTTAAATATACGGCATCAAGATGAGTTATATTGTTTTTCTTAAGATAAGAAAGCAGCATATTGTAAGATTCCTCGTTGCGTATACCCGTATCTACAAGTATAAAATGCCTTCTGCCTACAATGTATGCATTTATTTGTTGTACCTGCGGAAATGGCAGAGGAAGGACAACCCTGTGAATAAGCCCGTTTTCTAATACCTTATCCTTTTGTACATCATCCCGATACGGCTTCTGTTCATGCCTTTGCAATTTAGTGTCAGTCATATAAGTAAAAGTTAGTCATTGTTTTCTGTTTTATATACATAATCCAACATAAAAAAAGAAGGAAGGCGAACAAAGTACCAAGGCTGAGCCTGGACCGGGTTCGCCCCTGTTTTGAAATTTGGAATTATAAAATTTATTGTGCGTAAAGTTCTTCTATTATATCCTTATACTTCTCCATGATAACCCTTCTTTTTACTTTGAGGGTAGGGGTGAGCTCTCCGGTTTCCTGAGTAAATTCATCCGGTAATATCTTTATCTTTTTGATAGTTTCGTACTTTGCAAGCGATGCATTTACGCTGTCAATAGCATTTTGTATGAGTTCTATTATTCTTGGTTGTTCGACAAGCTCCCTTCTATTCTTGTGGGCTATGTTGTTTTGTTGTGCATAAGACTCGATTGCATCAAACTTGGGTACAACAAGGGCAACACAGTAAGGTTTTTTGTCACCTATCATTGCAACCTGTTCGATATACCTGTTCATTTTTAATGAATTTTCTATGGGCTGAGGGGCTATATTCTTACCGCCTGCGGTAACGATAAGATCCTTCTTTCTATCTGTTATATGAAGATAGCCCTCGTTATCTAAAAATCCCATATCTCCTGTATGGAAGTATCCGTCTTTTTCTATTGCCTCTGCTGTTGCCTCGGGCTTTTTAAAATAGCCCTTCATGATCATAGGTCCTCTTGCAAGGATTTCTCCGTCAGGCGCGATCTTTATTTCACAGTTTGGTATGGGTTTACCTGCTGTTCCGAATTTCATCTTGCCGTATGGATTGACTGTAAGCACAGGTGACGTCTCGGTTAAACCATAGCCTTCAATAATCGTAACATCTGCTGCATAGAAAAATTCTCCGAGCTCTTTTGAAAGCGGTGCGCCGCCTGATACAAAGTATAGCAGCCTCCCGCCGAATATATTTTTTATTTTGCTGAATACAAGCTTTTTAGCAAGTGCATATTTTATGCTCAATCCAAACGGTATCGCTTTACCCCCAAGCCTGTAAGGCATTGTCTGTTTACCTACAGCAATAGCCCAGTAAAAGATCTTCTTTTTTGACGGTGCACCTGTTTCAACACCTTCTATGATCTTTGCATACATCTTTTCATAAACCCTTGGTACGGAGATCATTATGTATGGCTTTATTTCCGCCATGTTGTCCACTATTTTATCAACGCTTTCTGCATAAGCTATTGTTGCACCGTAAAACATCATTCCATAATAACCAGTCGTTCGTTCGAACACATGACTCAAAGGTAAGAAGGACAATGCTACAAAGGTATCATTTATAGGTACGTAAGTGGCAACGTCTTCACAATTTGAAAGTATATTCTTGTGTATAAGCATAGCACCTTTAGGATCCCCGGTTGTGCCAGATGTATAGATTATCGTAATAACATCATCCAATTGGATTGCTTGATACCTGCTGTCAAGAATCTTTTTGTCTTTTTCAGGTTTGCCCAAATTTTTAAGTTCATCAAGTGTCATTACAAAATCAGGAGCAGGATTCTTATCCAAGGCATCGAATATGATAACCTTTTTTAGCTTTGGCACATTTGCTCTTATTCCAATTATCTTATCAAGTTGAATCTTATTTGATACAAAAATATACTTAGCTTCTGCATCATTGATTATGTATTCTACCTGCTGAGGTGTGTTTGTAGCATAGATAGGTACATTGATCCCCCCGGCACTGATTATACCAAGATCTGCATGTGCCCATTCGGGCCTGTTTTCTGATAGCAGGCATACATTGTCTTTTTCTTGTAACCCAAGATCAATAAGTCCGAGTCCAATTTGTTCAACGATGGACTTTGCCTGATTCCATGATATATCGATCCAATTACCATCCTTTTTGTATCTTTGAACTACCTTGTCTCCGTACTTCTTAGCTTGTGTAAAAAACATCTCCGGAATATTCTTAAATTTCATGGACTACCTCCTATAACATTTCATAGTTGTTTAACTATAAAACAAAACTAAGTCAATATCTATAGTTATATTTATAGCTACTTGTGTTTAGAAAAATTCGCTTGACAAAATAAATATATCATCATAAGCCATAATCACTTTTTAGTGTCAGGGAATCCGGTGAGATGCCGGAGCGGCCCCGCCACTGTAAGGGTGTTTTTGAAACTACATGCCACTGTTGCGCATTTGCGTGATGGGAAGGCAGTAGAGGGTGTACTATAGTACTCCGTAAAATGAACCCGAGCCAGGAAACCTGCTAAAAAGAATTTTTTAGACCTCTCTTCGTGGGAGAGACGAGGCAAACGTGAAAAGGTTTTTTTATAAGCCCGTCCTTAAGAGAGGAGGGCTTTTTTTATGTGCCTTTCTTCTTTTAGGACCAACATATGCGTCCGGTGCATCCTTAACGATGCAGGAGATTGTTGTTACCGGGGAAAGGGTTCCATCAAAATATGAGCTTACACCTTCGTCCATATCTGTGATAACATCAACCACCATTCAAAACAGCCCTACGCTATCGGATGCACTTTCGCATTCTTCGGATGTAACTGTACCTTCTTACGGCTGGATGGGTGCGCTATCCGGCATATCTATCCGCGGTGCAGATACATCCCAGTCAGAGATCATGCTTGACGGCATACGGCTAAACAATGTCGAGCTGTCAGGATTTGACCTATCTACCTTTCCTATATCCGGTATCTCTTCTATAGAGATCGCACGTGGCGGGATGTCCAGCCTGTACGGAGAATCAGCAATGGGGGGTGTTGTAAATATAGTGCCTGATATGTATTTCAAAAAAACTACAGTTGATGTGAAGGCTATGGCAGGCAGTTTTGAAAGCTATCATGTCGACGCAACTGCAAAGGTGAAATCGGGTGCATGGAGCATACTTATCTCTCCTGGATACGAATCATCTAAGGGCGATTATCTTTACGTTGATGATAACGGCATCACTAAAACCAGACAGAACAATGATTACAAAGGAGAATGGGTACTTGCAGGGCTTGGATTCAGCAAAGATAATAACAAGGCTTACTTTATAGCACACGTGTATAACAGCGATAAGGGCGTACCCGGTGCGCTTGGCATGCTTTCGCCTCAGGCAAGGGAGCATGACAACCATGGTATTTATATCATGAAATACAGATACACGACAGATGCTGTGACCGTGAAGGCTTCGTTAAGCCATGTAAATGAATATTCAAGATATTTTGACAATGTTTATGTGCTGGAATCTAATCCATCAAAATCAAACGATACGGATAATGAGGCAGGCGCAACGCTTATACTCCATCACATCCCATACAATACACTCAGTATCAATTTAGATGGCTTGTCCCAGCAGGCAGTATCCTCAAATATTGGCAGACATATCAGGGATACGGGAAGCATTGGGGTTGAGGATATTGTAAAGCCGTTGGAATGGCTTGCAATCGTAGGTGATACTGCATACCAATCCATCTCTGACATCGGGGATGTAGCTACTTATGGGATCGGTACAGCATTAAAGCCCATATCATGGATGGCAATCAAGATGCGTGTATCAACGGCATTTCAGGCGCCTTCGCTCGATGACCTTTATTGGCCCAATGCTGCCGGTGCTATGGGCAATCCGAATTTGAAACCTGAAACCCAAACAGGCTATGAATTTGGATTCCTCCTGTCTCCATTAACAAATACTACAATAGAGATAAACGGGTTTTATGACAGGTATCATAATTTGATCCAGTGGTCACCATCCACAAACAATATATGGGTGCCGCAGAATATCTCAGGGGCAATTATTAAAGGTATGGAGCTTTCTATTAATACGAGACCTTTTCACATTCTGTCTATCTCAGGGAACGTGAGTGCATTGAAAACGCTCAACCTCTCAAATAGTCCGACTGGATCATATGGTGAGGCTCTGACGTACAGACCGGATATTGTTGCAAGTGGTTCTGTAAAAATAGGAAAGGATAACAGGTATCTATCTTTAGGCATGGGTTATACAGGACAGAGGTATATAACACCTACGGACAGTCAATCTCTGCCGGGGTTTTATAATATTAATGCAATGCTGAGCTATGAAATAAAATGGGTAAGACCGTTTATAAGCTTTACCCAGTATCTTTCAGATTCATTCAGCCCATTAACAAGCTATCAGTATCTATCTGGTTATCCATTGCCGGGGCAGTACGTGTGGGGCGGGGTGGAGATTAAGATATGAAGAAATATAAAGATAAAAGGAGGAAATATGGAAAAGGAAAGAAGTAGGGGCGAGGTTTCCTCGCCCAGAAGGCAGGGGTTGCTCCGTGGCGCCAGGGCGCAACTCGCAATGATATCCCTGGGAGTGGTGGTTGCTGCAAGCGTCATGTTTGCAGGATGCGGAAAGACAAATTCAAATAACAATCTCGTGGGCAGCATCCCCAACAGCATGCTGCTTGTTGGTAGTACGCTTTATGTTGTAAATTCCGGAGATGCAACAATTTCTGTGGATAGTATAACTGTTAATCAAAAATCACCCTATGTAATTGTATTAACTCAACCGGCAGGTAGTGTACAAGGTTCACTGTATGCAATCTCTCCGACACAGGGACCACCTCAGAAGTTATCATCCGATGGTAACGCATCCTTAACGCTAATAAATAAAGGAATTATCCCTTTACAATCAGCAAGCTTTCCCGAATACATTACCGTAACAACCGTGGACGGTGTCGATAAAGGCTATGTCTCTCTAAATGGAACAAATCAGGTCGCTGTGTTGAACATGGATAAAAACACCATACTAAAATACGTGCCTATTAGTCCATACCAAACATGGGCATCTGGGTATCAGCCTCATCCATGGGGTGTTTCAGTTATAAACAACAAGATTCTAATTGCTAATAATGGGGCTGATTATGCTGCCTATACCTACACTCAACCCGGTATGGTGAGTGTATTAGACCCTTTAACAGATACTTTTACTGAACCTATAACTACTTCAACAAACGTTATTAATCTTCAGGCTGTCGAACCTCTTACACAAACAGGTTTTGTTGTCATATCAAACGGCAACTACAGCACTATCGGCGGTTACGCGGAGCTGTTCAATAATGATTTTACAGAAACAGCGGTTATCCCATTAAGCGGAGGTGGTGCAGGGATTGCTATAAGCCAAACAGGTATTGGATACGTAGCTTTAAACTCAATGGTTGGGTATGATACAATAAATACAAATACAGGGCAGTGGATTGGAACAACAGACCTGACAAAGCAGGTCGAGGGATTGACCGGCTACAATCTCACCAGCATTAAATTTGCACCAGACGGAACACTCTGGGCAACAGACTGGTCTGATAATATGGTGTTTGAGATTGACCCGGTCACCAATAAGGTGTTGCAGTCGTTTAAACTGCCGGAACCCGCACAGGACGTAGTGTTTTTATACCAAGCACAATAAGCGAATGTATAAATTTTAATTTAGGATCCAAGGCAAATGATTACTCACTTTGTCAATCTAAGCATACTTGTTTCTATCAGTGTAAACAGTGTGAAGAGTCTGTTTGCTTTGGATTCTTCATTCGCTTCATCAAGATGGTGATTAAATGCGTATTGTTTTTATAACAGGTGGTGCCCGAAGCGGTAAAAGTGCTTATGCACTTGCACAAGCACATAAAATCTCTGGCAAAAAGGCATTCATAGCAACAGCTCAGGCATTGGATGATGAAATGAAAGAGCGTATTGAAGCACACAAAAGGCATAGAGCTAATGTATGGGATACCTATGAAGAACCTATAAGGATTGCTGGGCTGGTTCAAGATTTGAAACATAGGTATGATGTTATAATCATAGACTGCCTTAGTATATGGCTTTCGAATGTGATGCTTGCAGAAATGGATGTTATGAAGGAAATTGAAAGGCTTATAGAAGCCATCATCCAACAACATACGCAAGCCACACCCATGAAGGGTTTATCTTACGAAGTAGATTCTGATCATAATAACCAAAGCACCCATACAAAACATGGGTACGTTTACTCAAACACAGAGTCATCTCCTCTTGGTGCTATATTTATTGTTTCAAACGAGGTTGGCATGGGTATAGTGCCAGAGAATAAAGTTGCAAGACAATTTAGGGATTATCAAGGTGTGTTAAATCAGCACATAGCCGGCATAGCAGACGAGGTATATTTGATGGTTTCAGGTATACCAATGAGGGTAAGATAAAGTATGATTAGTAAAAAGGTCCATTGCGTCTTTGTAAGGAAAGGTTACTAAGAATGAAATTTAAAAGAGGTATTTATGAAGGAAATATTAAAAACAATTCAACCGGTCGATAAAACCCTTTTGCAAATAGCGCAGGCAAGACTTAATAACCTTACTAAGCCCAAGGATAGCCTTGGTAGACTTGAGGAGTTTGCAAAACGTCTTGTCAGTATAACCGGGCAAAACATACCTGCTATCCGTAAAAAGGTAATCTTCACATTTGCAGGTGATCATGGTGTTGCTAATGAAGGTGTATCAGCATTTCCAAAAGAGGTTACACAACAGATGGTGTTAAATTTTATAAACGGAGGTGCTGGTATCAATGTGCTTGCGCGCCATGCTGGTGCTGATGTAGCAGTAGTGGATATTGGGGTTGATCATGATTTTACAAAGGATCCACATATACCAACTTTCTATGACTGTGATGTAGGTGGTAAACTTACATTTGGCAAAGGAAAAACCGCATTTATCACAAATAAGGTTGTTTACGGAACACAAAATATAACTAAAGGTCCTGCAATGACAAAAAAACAAGCCCAACAGTGTATTCAAATAGGCATCAACCTTGTAGAAGAATACACAAAACAAGGGTATGACTTGTTTGGTACTGGTGATATGGGTATTGCAAATACAACACCTTCGTCAGCTATTGCTTCAGTATTAACAGGTGCAACAGTTAGGGATGTTACAGGCACAGGGACTGGTATAGATGATAATGTGTTGAGGCATAAGATTGATATTATTGAACAAGCTATTGCTGTCAACAAGCCTGATTCAAAAGATCCAATTGATGTGCTTGCAAAGATTGGAGGTGCTGAGATCGGAGGCATTGCTGGATTGATACTCGGGTGTGCCATTCAAAAAAAACCTGTTGTAATTGATGGATTTATATCTACAGCAGGTGCTTTAATAGCCTATTCTCTCGAGCCAAAAACAAAAGATTATATGTTTGCATCACACAATTCAGTAGAGATTGGGCACAAAAAGATGCTTGAGAAAATGGGTTTAGATCCCATTTTAGATCTCAACCTCAGGCTTGGTGAAGGTACTGGTGCAGCGCTTGCCATGCTCATAATAGAGGCAGGATTAAAGATATACAGAGAAATGGCAACATTTAAAGAGGCTGGTGTTAGTGATAAAACAAATACGTAAATTACTTATATCATTTCAATTCCTTACGATCCTGCCTGTAAAGATCCAGGGAGATATATATGATGATATAGCTGGCTCAACTGTATTTTTCCCGGTTGTTGGAGCTTTTCAAGGGGCAGTTATAGTATTGTTTGCAATGATACTAAGATACGCCTTTTGTAAAGGCGCGGTTTGTCATATTTATGATGGGATCATAAGCGTGTTGATCATCCTTATTCTTATTGCCACGAACAAGGGTTTGCATATTGATGGGCTTGCAGATACATTTGATGCACTTGGCATTATATCCTATTTCAACGGCTTACTTCTTCCTGTTTATAATGCCTGCATTCTCAAAATGGGCAATGGTACCTGCAATTCACAAGGGTACCCCAGCGCGCCAGGATGGAATTGGTAGACTTTTCATTGAACGTATCTCATTGTTGCAACTCATAGCTTCTACTATACTGCTCATTATCATAACTGTAATAGCTATATTTTTAGACTGGGCTATATATAAGCGCGCATATGGAGTAGACTTAATAAGTATGTATTATCCTGCTACAATTTTTATAGGTATTACACTTATTATACTTTATGGATTTAGCATTGTCTCTCTCTCATTTTTAAAAAATAGATTCAACGGGATTACAGGTGATACATTGGGTGCAATTAGTGAGATATCAGAAGTGTTATTTTTGTTTGCTACTGTAATATGGGGCAATCATTTATGAGGCACGCATTAATGATTCAAGGTACTGGTTCTGGTGTTGGTAAAAGCCTTATCGTTACTGCATTGTGTAGGATATTCAAAGATATGGGCATTGATGTTGCACCATTCAAGGCACAAAATATGGCTTTAAATTCTTATGTTACACTTGATGCTGGCGAGATTGGAAGGGCACAGGCTCTACAGGCACAGGCAGCAAGATTAGAACCAAGTATTGACATGAATCCAGTTCTACTCAAGGCTTCTGGTGAAGCAGGTGTACAGGTTATTATACATGGAAAGGTATATGCAACCATGGATGCAAAGGGATATTACGCTATCAAAAAGCACGCACTTAATGCAGTAATAGATTCATTTGACAGACTTTCACAATATCATGAACTCATCGTATTAGAAGGTGCTGGAAGCCCGGCAGAGATTAATCTTATGAAGAATGATATTGTAAATATGTACATGGCACGATATGCAAACGCATCAGTTTTACTTGTTGGTGATATTGATAAGGGAGGCGTGTTTGCTTCTTTTTACGGTACTGTGAAATTACTTGGTAAAGATAGCACAAGAATCAAGGCATTCATCATTAATAAATTTAGAGGTGATAAAGAACTTCTAATCCCTGCCTTTGAAATGATAAAGAAAAAAACAGATAAGCCAGTTATTGGTGTGATACCATACGTGCATAATATAGGCTTAGCAGAAGAGGATGGTGTATCGTTCGCATACAGTAATGAAAATAAACGTACCCATACAATAAGGGTAATTATCCTGAAGCTATATTTTATTTCAAATTTCACAGATTTTGATCCATTTGCGTATGAACCTGATGTTGAACTGATCTATTCACGCAATCCTTCAGATATAAAGCACGCTGATATAGTTATTATTCCTGGTACAAAAAATACTATGGATGATCTCATGTTTTTGAAGCGCACAGGGCTTATTGATAGCATAAGACAAGCATATAAAAATGGCACTCAGATCATAGGGATATGTGGTGGGTATCAAATGCTTGGTAAGAACCTATACAATCCATATGGAACAGAGGGTAGGATCAAAAGACTGGAAGGTATTGGTTTGTTGAGCATAGAAACGATCTTTGAAAAAGAAAAGATAGTATCTCAGGTAAAGGCTGAGATTATAGACTCTAAATTCAAGATTAAAAATAGACAGATAGGTACACTAAAAGGCTACGAGATCCATCATGGTACAAGCACAGGAGATATTGGTTTGTTTAAGATTAAAAGGATTTATTATCAGAATAACAAGGTTGACAGCCGAAACAATTATTCGGTTGGTACTATCAAAGAGGGTATGGGCAAAGCCATTTTAGACGGTTCTATGAACCAAAATTGCTGGGGTACATATATGCATGGGATTTTTGAAAACGATCGCTTCAGAAGGTATTTGATCAATCAAATCAGACTCAAAAAAGGATTAAAACCATTATGCACTGTTGTAAACTATGCAGATCTTACTAATAGAGCTATAGATAATTTTGCAGACATCGTAAGGCAGAACATAGACATGGAGTTTATAAAAAGATTGGTGGAATAATGAAAGATCTTATTAGGTTTATAGCATCAAAACCTTTCGCATCCTTATTTAGTGTTACTCCGATATTGCTCACTTGTGCATTTATTGTGGATCTCATAATAGGTGATCCATACTGGCTTCCACATCCAGTAAGGATTATTGGAAAGGCTATAAATAAATTGGAGCCACTAATAAGAAAGTATTGCAGAACAAATATAGAGCAAAAAATTGGTGGTTTATTGCTTACTCTATTTGTTACAGCATCTACATTCGTGATCACTTATATTCTTATTAAGATATTCTTAAGTTTAAAAAATGTATTTTTAGTTGCAGTGTCTTGGATTTTTGTTGTTTATCTCGCTTCAACAACCATAGCATACAAAGGTCTTATAGATGCAACAAAGTCTGTTGTTAAGGCAATAGAGAACAAAAACATAATTCAAGCACGCGCCATGTTGAGTATGATTGTAGGAAGAGACACAGATACGCTTAACGAGAAACAGATATTAAGGGCAGACATTGAAACCCTTTCTGAAAACCTTTCAGATGGTGTAATTGCTCCATTATTTTACCTTGTACTTGGTGGTATACCTGTAGCCCTGACGTACAAGGCAATTAATACCCTTGATAACATGTTGGGGTATAAAAATGAGAAGTACTTTTATTTTGGATGGGCATCTGCACGACTTGATGATGTTGTTAATTATTTACCAGCAAGAATTACGGGTGTGCTTATATCGCTTTCAACTGGTATTCTTTATTATTCTTTTGAAAGATTTTACACAGCATTAAAGACAATGATTAGGGATGGTAGAAAGCATCCAAGCCCAAACAGCGGTTTTCCAGAATCAGCAATGGCTGGTGCACTTGGCATAACTATGGGTGGCTCATCAACATATGCAGGCATACTTGTTAAAAAGCCTATCATAGGAGTAGAACGAACAGCCGATTATCTATCCTCTGCTAAACAGTCTATTGTCATTGCACGTGGGGCATATCTATTTGCCATTGGAATTGTAATGCTAACCTTATTGCTCAAAAGTGGGGTATGGATTATAAAATTATGATTAAAAATAAAACAAGGGCTTACGAAGGATCAGAGCACGGAGGTAACATCTATAGATTCGCAGATGAACTTAACTTGCAAGAGAATAAAATTTTGGATTTCAGTGCAAGTATTAATCCACTTGGTTCGCCCATAAGTGTTATAAAAGGGATCAAAAGACATTTAAATTCTATATCATATTATCCGGATCCTGATGCACGAGCTTTTACAAAGGCAATTGCTAAATTTTACAATATTGATCCTGAGACTGTTGTCTGTGGTAATGGTAGCACAGAGCTTATATATTTGGTTGTTAAGGCATTAAAACCAAACAAGGCGTTTATTCCAATACCTACATTTTCTGAGTATGAAAGGGCATGTAAACTTTATGGTACGAAGATTATATACTACAATCTTAGAGAAACAGAAAAATTTTATATAAACCCATATAAGTTTATCAGTTCAATAATAGCTTTAGGTAATATTGATATGCTATTTCTATGCAATCCAAATAATCCGACCGGCAGATTACTTAAGAAAACTAACGTTTTGGAAATAGCGGAGCTTGCACGTTTGCACCAATTCTTTTTAGTTGTTGATGAGGCATTTATAGACTTTGTTCCTAATGAATCCGTAATAACAGAAGTAGGTAAGAATCCATACCTTATTGTGTTGAGATCAATGACAAAATTCTTTGCTTTAGCAGGTTTAAGGCTTGGTTATGGCGTATTCCCATTGCAGGTTTTAAATATTATCAAGCAATACAAAGAGCCTTGGACAGTTAACACGCTTGCTCAAAAGGCAGGTATTTTGGCACTAAAGGATAGTATGTATAAACAGAAAACTTTCCGAATGATAGCTCAAGAAAAGAAATTTATGGAAGCATCGCTTAAAAAGCTTGGTATACAATATATTCCGTCAAGTACAAATTATTTCTTACTGAGGCTAAGCAATGCAAAACGCATGGTAAACAAACTGAAAGATGCTGGTATTATGGTAAGAGATTGTTCAAATTTTAAAGGTCTTGGTAAGAATATGTATATAAGAATAGCAGTTAAGTCTCATAAGGACAATGTACATATATTGAAGGAACTTTTAAAATGACTAAAGGATTTGTTATAGCCGGAACGCAAAGCGGTTGTGGAAAAACAACAATAACACTCGGATTGCTTTATGTATTAAAAGAAATAAGGCTGAAAAGACAGGAATTCCATTATTCATCTCTCAGAGACTTACCTTCCACATCTTTAAAAACATGTTATATGCTGGAAGGGCAAAACAGCCAAGAAGGGTATTGTGTAAACCGTGTGCTTGCAAGCTATATACATGTGTATTTTTGCTCTTATCCTGATATAGCGAAACACTTTATAAATTTTGTAAAGGAAGGGATGTAGGATGTTAAAAAGGTTTATGATTGTTGGATTATTAATTTTTGCAGGGACAATGCATGGATTGTCCCTGCAGGTGTTTGCCCAGAACAGAGTGGCAAGCCCTGCTCCTACAACCATTACCGTTCGTGATGATGCAGGCAGGAAGGTATCCATACGAATGCCTGTAAAACGGGTTGTTACACTTGCACCGTCAAATACACAGATTGTTGCTGCACTTGGTCTAACATCTACCATTGTCGGTGCAAGCAATACGGACGACAACCCATTACCAAAACATGTGAAAAGGGTTGGTTTTGTTAATCCTTCTATCGAAGAAATCGTTTCTATAAAACCCGATCTCGTGATGGGCATTTATGGAGAGGATATGGTATGCAGCAGACTTGAGCGGTTAAACATACCATGCATAATTTTATCGCCCTCTAACATTGATGAGGTAATGCATGATGTAAGGCTTGCCGGCAGGATCCTTTCGGCAAACACCATGGCATCTGTGATTATAAATAACATGAAACAAAAAATAAATTGGTTAGATTCAAGGCTGCAACATTGCAAGACAACACCGCTCGTTTACTTTGAGATAGACGGCTCTGACCCTACAAGACCTTTTTCAGCAGGGAAAGGAAGCTTTATAGACAGCCTTATAACCATGTCTCACGCAACAAACATAGCCCATAATGCCAGAACTCAATGGCCGCAGCTTTCGCAGGAATACATTATATCAAGAAATCCCGATATCATTATTATGTCTGACAAACTTGATTTAAATGCATTGAAGAAAAGGCCCGGTTGGTCTCAGATAAAGGCAATTAAAACAGGAAGGGTGTATACTGTTGATGCAGATCTGATGTCAAGACCCGGTCCCGACATTATCAATGCCTTTATTCAGATAGCAAAGGACATTCATCCTGAGGTGTTTAAAAGGTAGAAGAGAGCAGTGAGGAGCGATAATGAAAAAAAGGCGGTGGAGAATAAATTTGAACGAACAAAAAAAACATGGCACTAAATTTTCCGGGTTTCTATGGCTGTCCCTGACACTAACACTTTTGTTTGTGTTTGTTATGAACATAATGATCGGACCTGTAAACATACCACTGTCAAATATTGTAAAGGCATTCTTATCTTCGTCGAAAAGCGTGGATTCAACGATCATCCTGTCTATAAGGTTGCCGGTGGCTATAGCAGGTATTATTGTAGGGGCGGGCCTTGGAGTAAGTGGTGCTATTTTTCAGGCAATACTTAGAAATCCTCTTGCCGATCCCTACATCCTCGGCATATCAGCAGGTGCGGCACTTGGTGCATCTATTGCGCAAGCACTGCTTCTCAGCAGTATCCCTGTATCTCTTTCAGCATTTATAGGGGCTATCGTTGCTATGACAATGGTTTACCTGTTGTCTTTATCTTCGGGCAGCTCGACGCCTCTTTATCTTATACTTGCAGGTGTCGCCATCAGTGCGCTCCTCGGCTCTATCATGTCTTTTGTCATGCTTATGAGTAATGCAATGCAGATCAGGATTTATTCTGTAATGCTGTGGATCATGGGCGGGGTAAAAGAAACAGGATGGCATGAGCTTGTATTTATTAGTGCCGCATTTATTGTTCTTATTGCGTTTGCAATTTTTACAGCTCCCTACCTGGATATCCTTTCATTCGGTGATGAAAAGGCATCGAGCCTCGGTGTATCTGTTGAGAAAACGAGGCTGATATCCATGACGATTGCGGCACTGCTTGCAGGGATTGCAGTGTACTTAAGCGGACTTGTAGGATTTGTAGGGCTTGTTGTTCCTCATATCACAAGACTAATTATAGGACCTTCTCACAAAAGGCTTATAACAGTAAGCATTTTTGTCGGTGCAATCTTTTTGCTGTTTTCTAATCTGATTGCAAGAACAGTGTTAAGGCCCGTAGAGGTACCTGTTGGTATAATAACATCGCTCATAGGTGCACCCTTCTTCCTTTATCTATTATTACGTACCTATAAAGGATATAGATTCTAATGTATATCGGCATCCATAATATTTCATTTGCCCTCAACAGTACCTTCAGGATAGATGGCTTAAACCTTGAGATTGATAAGGGAGAGATGCTCGGCATTATAGGACCAAACGGTTCAGGCAAAACGACACTGCTGAAGCTCATGTCCGGTATTTTTAAACCCTATGAAGGTACTATTATGCTCCGTGATAATGACATATATGCATTAAATAAAAGAGAGCTTGCATGTATAAGGGCTTATGTGCCCGAGGATATTGATCTGCCGTTTGATTATACTGTTTATGAAATAGTAAAACTCGGCAGGCATCCTTATACAGGGGCATTCTCAAGGCTTGATAAAAAAGATAAAATGGCAATTGACAATGCATTCGAATTTACAGATACTAACAAGCTCTTGGGAAGAAAATTTTTTACGCTCTCCATGGGAGAAAAACAAAGGGTCATGCTTGCTATGGCTATTGCTCAGGAGCCTGAGCTACTCTTGCTTGACGAGCCTATTTCGCACCTTGACATAGGCCATCAGCTTGCGTTTATCCATACGCTCAAACAGCTTAACAACCACGGCATAACCATAATATCAGCCATGCACGAGCTTCCTCTTGCAATGGAGTTTTTCGAAAGATTATGCCTTATGGATAACGGCAGGATCGTGAGGATCGCTTCATCCGGTGATAAGGATCTCTTGAACGATATAAAATCCGTTTTTGGTGTTACGGACGAAAAATTCATCAAACCCAAAAATGCATTTGCAAAATAAGGGAATTTTTGTAATGAGCGATAATCCTGCGTCAAATAAAGGTATTCTTCGAAAATACGATGAGGAAAAAACACAAGGTAATAGCATATAAGC
>JABEBX010016249.1_pt1 | contig 61918 bp, 57 predicted proteins | sample 7245971 | NCBI WGS metagenome assembly JABEBX01 (sample SAMN14506365, study PRJNA622280) | hot springs metagenome | biome: hot spring [ENVO:00000051]|acidic hot spring [ENVO:00002120]; feature: spring [ENVO:00000027]|sediment [ENVO:00002007]; material: sediment environment [ENVO:01001048]... | reverse complement strand
GAATCACTGGAGACAAAGAGGGAGCAGGCTGCAATGAGCCCGGTCAGTTGGGACAAAGAGGTCTGCCCGGCAAAATCCACCACCTCCCGATCCGCGCCCCATCGCCGTCGATAGAGTTCCAAAAACTGCTGGTTGATCTCGCGCTCGTTGGGGGCGCCGGTGAGGAGCAGAAGAATTTCGGAGGGTAGGTAGTCTGGCGCCAAAGCCTCTACTAACAGCTCCAGGGACGGCCTTCTATTTTCAGCGCCGGAGGTGGCGCAGCCGATATTGAGACCCAGTAGGCGTCGACCGGCAAAACGGGAAAGATGTTCTTGTTGCCAGCGCTTTCCCTTTGCCGTCACCGATAGAACGATGGATTGCCCCTGCCGCGCAAGCCCCAAGGCACGGAGCGCCGCAAAATCCCGTTCGGTATAGTCCAGGGGGAGCGCTAGACCGGCCTCGCGGGCATAGCGTTCCAGCGAGGGGCCGGCATGATCGTAGAGAAGTCCCCGACCAGGGACCTGGGCCACCCCGATACTCGCCGCCGCGGGACACTGGCGGCGAAGGTAGCGGGTGACCAATAGGGTCTCCAGGCCATGGGGCTCGTGATCAATGAGGAGATCGGGGGTATATTCCTCCGCAATCTGCCGGAGTTGGGGGAGAAGTTGTCGCCAGGTCTGCGGACCCACCCCACGCATACCCGCCCATCGTCCCTCGCGCATGGGCAGGAAATGAGCGGCTTCCAGGAGGGGATGCTCGGCAATGAGTTCCTCGCTGGGATACCCTGGCCAGCGATTCAAAAAAAGGAGCCGCAACCGGGCCTCGGGCCAACGTTTTTTGAGGACGGCCCAGGCTGCGGAGCTGCGTAAAATATCGCCAATTCCAGCACTATGGGATTTGATCAGGAGGATGCGCTGGGGAGTGCTGGGCATTGGGCGACGGAGCATGGGCGAACTCATGGCCAAAATTGTGTCAGGAAATCTTGGGCCACCCGCGGGGCGGCAAAACGTTGTACAAACTGTGGTCCAGCGGCACCCCAGCGGGCCCGCAAGTCGGGATCTCCCGCCACCGAAACGATCCCCTCACGCCATGGCGCCAGTACCCCGGCGGGCAGGAGCCTGCCCGTCTGCTCGGGGGCAAAGGCTTCGGGAATCCCACCTATTTCGGCGCCCAAAACCGGCAATGCCGCTGCCTGGGCCTCTACCAATACCCGGCCGAAAGTGTCGGGCTCAATGGAAGGCAAAGCCAGCAGGTCCATGGCCCCGTACCAGGGGTAGACCTGGTCGCTCCAGCCCACCAGATGATGCCACGGTCGCGCCGCCAAACGCTCGCGCAGTTGTGTCTCATGGGCCCCCCCGCCAATCCAAAGTCCATGGATGCGCGGGTCTTGGGCATGGGCCTGGTCCAGGGCATCGGCCAGCAGAAAGACCCCCTTGCCCCGATGCCAGGCCCCAACGAAACCCACCAGCACGGTGTCCGCGGCCAGACCCAATTGGGTCCGCAGGGCACAGCGCGCAGCAGGCGCCGGCACTAGCTCTTCGACAAAGAGGGGATTGGGCACATATTCCACCCGGGGTGCGGGGATTCCGTGTGCCACCAGCCGCCCTTGCAGATACTGGGAAATGGCTACCAACCGCAACGGCCAACGGGAGAGGAGCCAGCGGGTGCTCGGTCGCAGGCCCAGGTCCATGTGGCGAAAGAGGACCAAGGGTACCCCGTAGGTACGACTTGCCAATGCCAATGGCCAATATTCCTTGCTGAAACTGCCCACCAATAATTGGGGCTGGAGTTTCCTCATTGCCCGATGCAATGCCAGGAAACCGTTGGGATCGGCACTATTGCGAAAAGTCCCATGCCAAAGTCGTACTTCGGTCTGGGCCAGGGCCTTGGCAATTTTGCCATGGGGGTGGACCAGGGCATGGGTTTCGATCCCGGTAGTGGCCAAGGCACGCAGGAAGGTGATCATGTGGGTCTCGGTCCCACCCCCACCGGGATTGGTTCCCACCCAGAGCAGACGGTCAGCCAAGATCCTGTACCCGGATGCCATGGCGGCGATCCCTACCGACGGTATCGGTCTTCATAGCCAGTCCAGAGCTGCAAGGGAAAAACATGGGGAAGATGATGCCCCCCCACACTGATCCGTGGTAAGGCCCAGAGATCTTGCCCGACCCGGGCCCGCCCCCGTTGGGTCGTGACTGCCGCCAGGAAACCGCTTTGTTGGACCAGATCCCGTTCCCGTTTGCCCATGGCCCCATAGGGATAGGCGAAGGTGCAGACCTCTTGCCCCAGGAGGTTTTCCAGATCTTCTTTGCTGCCACGAATTTCGGCTTCGGCGGCGGGATAGGGGAGTTGGGGCAATCGGGGATGAGCACGGGTGTGGGCGCCCACCTCCATCCCTGCCGCCACCCAGGCTTGCAGCGCGTTGCGATCCATCACGGCTTTGCGTGTCCCGAGTTGTTCGGCATCCCAGTGATTGTGGCCCCCCAATGCCCCCGAGACCACAAAGCAGGTGGCCGTAAAGCCGTGCCGTTCCAAAATTGGCAAGGCTTCCTCCACATTGTCCTGGTAACCATCGTCAAAGGTCAGCACGACGACCTTATCCTCCTGTTTCCCTTGCAGATAGGGCAGGGCATCCCGCAAGGACAGGGCTCGATACCCTCCCAGGGACAAGAGCCGCATTTGGGCGGCAAAGCGACGTGGTGGCAGATACAAACTGCGTAGCCGCACCCCGGCGGGGGGGCGGGCGATATTGTGGTACATGAGGATGGGTATGGCCGGCATGGGGGCTATTCTGGAAGCCTTTTGCGCACCACATAGGTGGTTTTCCCCTGGCTTTCGAAATAGATGCGCGACAGCATCTCGGCCACGATTCCCGTATTGAGGAACTGCAAGCCCCCCAAAAAGAAGAGGACCCCGGCGATGAGCATGGGACGGCCCGAGATGGCGGCCCCCTCAACAAATTTATCCACGAGGAGATAGACCAGCATTCCTGTACCTAGCAGGAGGGAAAAGAGACCAACCACGCCAAAGAAATGCATGGGCCGTTGGCTGTATCCCAAAAAAAACTTGACGAACAGGAGATCCACCAAGACCCGAAAGGTCCGGGTGATCCCATATTTGCTTTTGCCTGCACGTCGAGGATGGTGCCGGACGGGGACTTCGACGATGCGATCCGTGTAGGTCAGGGTGGAGAGCCAGGCCGGGATGAAGCGATGCATTTCACCGTACAGACGAACCCCGTGCAGGACCGAGGCGCGGTATGCCTTGAGGGTACAGCCATAATCGTGCAGCTTGACCCCAGTCAGGCGACGAATGAGGCGATTGGCGATGCGCGAGGGGATCTTGCGGAGGAAGAGTCCATCCTGACGGTTTTTGCGCCAACCCGCCACCACGTCCAGATTCTCCCGTAACAGTCTTTCGGCGAGGGGAAGGATATCTTGGGGATCGTTTTGTAAGTCGGCATCCAGGGTGACGATGACCTCCCCCTGGGCGGCATCGATCCCTGCCTGCATGGCCGCCGTCTGACCAAAATTGCGCTGCAGGTGGATCACCGTCAGGACCTCGGACCAGTCCGCCTGGGCCCGGTCGAGGGCGGCCGCACTACCGTCCCGGCTACCGTCATCGACAATGATGATCTCCACATCTGCACCATCGAGGGCCTGGCGTAAGGCCGCCAGGAGGGCATCGATACTTTCGACCTCGTTGTAGAGGGGGATGACTACGGAGAGTTGGGGCATGACGTGGACCAGGCATGGAGATATTCAGAAAAAGCGCTAGCGGGATCTGGGGCTTCGAGGATTCCCGAGAGAACGGCCACCCCGGCGGCGCCAGCGGTCTGCAGTTCGGGCAGGTGCTGTGGTCCAATGCCGCCCAGGGCGATGACCGGAAGGGCGGCGTTGGCAATTGCTTTGGTCAAGCCCCCGAGCCCCAAAGTGGAGGCACCTGGATGGGTGGAGGTGGGAAAGACCGGGGAAAGGAAGGCATAGCGGGCTTGCTGCTGGGCGGCGCGATGCAGGCAGTCGGCACTGTGGCAGGAAACTCCGAAGGGACCAGCAGGAATCTTGCCCGCCACCAGACTTCTTTCCGGGAGATGAAGTCCGGCCAGGTTCCAGGAATGGGGAGCATCTTCCAGGCCATTCCAAAAAACGGCCACCCCTTGTTCCTGCGTTTTTGCCAGCCATGCTGGGAGGGCCTCCCGGAGCATGGGTAGCAAAGGAGTTTTGCTGCGCAAGACCAGCGCGCGCAGACCAGCGGCTATGACTTGGTCCAGGATGGGCAGGAAACGGTCCGGGGAGACTCGACCGGGGTCGGCAATGAGCCAGAGCGGGGGGCTGGGCAGATTTTCTCGTTGCAGGAGGGCCACCAAGGGCAGATTGGGCTCCAGACAACGCAAGGAAGGGATCTCCCAGGGCTGGCACCAGCGCAGTTCCTGACCTTCCCTTCCCCAGGGCTCTCCTTCCCAGTCTTCCACCAGGAAAAAATGCAGGCCCACTACCCGTTCGGGGTAGGCATGGTCCACCTGCTGCAAGAGTCTGGCTTGGCGCACGCGGATGCCGATTTCTTCCCAAAGCTCGCGGCCGAGTGCCGTCTCTGGGCTTTCGTTGGCTTCGATCTTGCCGCCTGGAAATTCCCAAAAACCCGGCCAGGGTTTGCCCTCGGGGCGCAAGGAGAGCAAGAGCCGACCGTCGCTTCGACGCAGGATTCCCGTGGCTACCGGGACGACCTTAACTGCGGTATTCGGCATTGATCCGCACATATTCGTGGGAGAGATCGCAGGTCCAGATTTCTTCGGCGGCCGCCCCACGACCCAGATCCACCAGCACCGGGATCTCGGCCTTGGCCATGACCTGCTGGCCGGCCTCCTCTTGGTAACCAGGATCGCGCGCCCCATCGCGGACGATGGAAAGCCCACCCAAATAAATCTGCACCCGGCTTACGTCCAGATCTTCGATCCCGGCCGCACCGATAGCCGCCAGGAGCCTTCCCCAATTGGGGTCCGCGGCAAAAAAGGCGGTTTTGATGAGGGGGCTGTGGGCCATGCGATAGGCCACTTGCAGGCACTCGGCCCCCGTACGCCCCCCCTGGACCCGAATGGGGATGAACTTGGTGGCCCCTTCTCCATCCCGCACGATGGCCTGGGCAAGCTCCCTGCAGACCGCAGTGATGGCCATGGCCAGGCTATGGAAGGCGGGATCGTCTTCCCGCAGGGGAGGATGGGCTACTTGGCCGGTAGCAAGGAGGACCACAGCGTCGTTGGTGGAGGTGTCCCCATCCACGGTAATGCGATTGAAGGAGCTTTCGGTAGCCTGGCGGAGGATAGCTTGGAGCAGTGCGGGAGGAAGCTGTGCATCGGTGGCCACAAAGGCGAGCATGGTCGCCAGATCCGGGCGGATCATCCCGGAACCTTTGGCGATCCCAGTGATGGTGACGGTTTGGCCGTGGATTTCCACTTGCCGATACGCTCCTTTGGCCACGGTGTCGGTGGTGCGGATGGCGTCTGCGGCAGGGAGCCAATGATGGGGGGCGAGCCCGCCCAAAAGTTCCGGGAGTGCGGCCTGGACCTTGGCACCCAGGTCCAGGACTTCGCCAATGACTCCAGTGGAGAAGGGCAGCACCTGCTGGGGGGCACAACCCAGTGCCTCGGCCAGGACCCGGCAGGACTCCCGGGCCGTTTGCAGACCGACGGCCCCCGTTCCCGCATTGGCATTGCCGGTGTTGATCAACAGGGCGCGGATTTCTTCGCCCTGGGCCAGGTGTTCCAGGGCAATCTGCACCGGGGCGGCGCGAAAGCGATTGCTGGTAAAGAGGGCGGCAACTTGGGTGCCGGGAGCGAGCTCCAGCAAGGTCAGATCTTTTCGGTTAGGATAACGGATGGCCGCGGCGGTAACGGCCAGCCGAACTCCGGCAACGGGCGGCAGATGGGTCGGGGCTTGGAGTTGGACGGCCATGATGCTCCTTATTGCAGGCGACCGCAGCAGTGTTTGTATTTTTTGCCGGAGCCGCAGGGACAGGGCTGATTGCGTCCCACCTTGATGCCGGGTGTGGAAGCTGCAGCGGTGCTCCCCAGGGCAGCAATGGCCTGGAGATCGGCCTCCTCGTCCAGGCTATTCTGTCCGTCGAGGCTTGGATGAACAAATTGCAGGGACCCTCCCAGTGCCGGCGCGGGAAAGAGTCCAGACCAATCTAGTTGCGTTTCGTCTTCGGCAGGTGGGGCTGCAACCTGAACGTGGGCCAAGGTGCTGACAATTTCCTCCCGAACCCGGCCCAGCATGGCATTGAAGAGCAGCAAGGCTTCTCGTTTGTATTCCTGCTTGGGGTTTTTCTGGGCATAACCGCGCAGATGGATGCCCTCGCGCAGATGGTCCATGCTCGCCAAATGATCTTTCCACTGGCTATCGAGGACCTGTAGGGTAATGGTTTTTTCCAAATGACGCGCCATTTCACTGCCCATTTGCTCCTCCCGTTCGGCCCAGCGTTCTTGCACGATGGTCAGGATTCGTTTGACGAGACCTTCCTGATTGAGGCTTCGATCGGTGTGCAGCCATTGATTGACGGGGAACTTTTCGCCAAAGACCCGTTCCAGTGCCGTTTCCAGATTGGGTAGGTCCCACTGCTCTTCCATCACCCCTTCGGGGGCATAGTCAGCGAGCAGGGATCGCAATACGTCTTCCCGCAGAGTCTGGATTTCCTCCCGCAGATCATTGCTGTCCATGAACAGATTTCGCTGGGCATAAATGATCTTGCGCTGGTCGTTGGCCACGTCATCATATTCCAGCAGCTGCTTGCGAATATCGAAGTTGCGGGCTTCTACCTTGCGCTGGGCATTTTCGATGGCCTTGCTGACCCAGGGATGCTCGATGGCTTCGCCGGGTTGCATCCCCAGTTTTTGCATGAGGCCGCTCAAGCGATCGCTGCCAAAGATCCGCATCAGCGGATCTTCCAGAGACAAATAGAAGCGCGTCGAGCCCACATCTCCTTGCCTACCCGAACGACCTCGTAACTGGTTGTCGACGCGCCGGGATTCATGGCGCTCTGTCCCAATGACATGGAGTCCGCCAGCAGCCAGGACCTGTTCATGTTCCCCCTGCCAGCCTTCCTTGAGTGTGCGGATCCGTTCCTGTTTGCTTTCTTCATCGAGATCGTCTTGCGCCTCGATCATGGCAACCTGATGTTCCACATTGCCACCCAGCACGATATCCGTGCCTCGCCCGGCCATATTGGTGGCAATGGTCACTGCCCCGGGCTTGCCCGCCTGGGCAATGATTTCAGCTTCGCGTTCGTGCTGCTTGGCATTGAGCACGGCATGGGGAATTTTTTTCTGGTGCAGACGCTTGGAAAGATATTCGTTGTGCTCGATGGAGGTGGTGCCAACCAAAATCGGCTGTCCGCGGGTCCGGCAGTCCTCAATGTCGGCAACGATGGCATCCCACTTCTCCTGCGCCGTACGATAAATCTGATCGGCGTGATCAATCCGCTGCACCGGACGATGGGTGGGGATAACCACCACCTCGAGTCCATAAATCTGGTTGAGTTCGTAGGCCTCGGTATCGGCGGTGCCAGTCATACCCGAGAGCTTGTCGTACATGCGGAAGTAATTCTGGAAGGTAATGGAGGCCAGGGTCTGGTTTTCATTCTGGACTTCCACCCCTTCCTTGGCTTCCACCGCTTGGTGCAGGCCATCGGACCAACGCCGACCGGTCATGAGTCGACCCGTAAACTCATCGACAATGCAGACCTCACCATCGCGAACGATGTAGTCGGTTTCCCGCTTATAGATATGATGGGCGCGCAAGGCCTGATTCAGGTGGTGCACCAGACTGACATTGCTAACATCGTAGAGATTGCCTTCCCGCAATAGGCCTGCCTCTTGCAGTAAGGTTTCCGCCTTTTCGATTCCTTCTTCGCTTAACAAGACCTGTTTGGCCTTTTCGTCGATGGTGAAGTCGGTATCGGCCACAAAGGCGGGAATCAAGCCATTGACGCGGACATAGAGGTCGGTGTTTTCCTCGGTGGGTCCACTGATGATCAGTGGGGTCCGTGCCTCGTCAATGAGAATGGAGTCCACCTCGTCAATGATGGCGTAGTGGAGCCCGCGCTGGACCCGGTCGGCGGGAGAGAAAGCCATGTTGTCCCGCAAATAGTCAAAACCAAGCTCATTGTTGGTGGCATAGGTGATGTCAGCGGCGTAGGCTTCGCGGCGTTCTTCCGTGGATAGGTTGGCAATGATGGTGCCCACCGAAAGCCCGAGAAAGCGATGGACGCGCCCCATCCATTCGGCGTCGCGGCTAGCCAGGTAATCGTTCACCGTGACCACATGGACACCCTTACCGGCCAGGGCGTTGAGGTAGGCAGGCAAGGTGGAAACGAGGGTCTTGCCTTCGCCCGTGCGCATCTCGGCAATCTTGCCCTCGTGGAGCATGTAGCCGCCAATGAGCTGGACATCGTAGTGAAAGAGCCCCAGCGTGCGTAGGGCCGCTTCGCGAACGGTGGCAAAGGCTTCGGGGAGTATGCTATCCAATGACTCGCCGGCTTCCAAGCGTTGCCGCAGCACGGCCGTCTGCCCCTGGAGCTCCCCATCCGTCATCTGCCGATACTGATCCTGCAGACTGTTGATGCGTGCAACTACGGTACGGGCTTTCTTGATCAGGCGGTCGTTGCGACTGCCCACCACATGACGGATGATTGATCCCAACATGAACGCAAAAACTCTCACCAAAAAATATGCCAGAGGGTAGCACGAAGCCCAGCCGGGTGAAACGTCGTTATGGTACGGCGTTGCAAACCCTGAACCCTGCTTTGGGAGCTTTGGTCCGGCAAGGTCTGGAATTACGACGACGACAGCTGGACTGGAACGCCTTGCTCCCGCTGGAGGCCCAGGAACGAAGTTGGTTGCTTTCCTGGCACGGGGGCTGCCTGCAGATCCTGGTGGAAAGTGCGGCGTGGTTGAGCTGGTTTCGGCGTCGGGAAAAAAGCATCTGCCGGAACTGGAACAAACGTTTCCCGGAGGAGGCCGTGCAACGCATGGAAATCACCTTGCGTCCCTGGCAGCGCCAGGAGCGCCAGAAAGCAGTACGGCCCGTTGCGGGAATCAGCGGACCTGCGCCCGAGGCTTTGCGTCAGCTTGCATTGCAAAGTGAGGGGAGGCTGCGCAACTCGTTACTGCGCCTGATCGCAACGCTGGATCAGGCGGAAACGGGTACCAATGACTCTACGAAGGAAAAAGGCGCACGTTCGGGAGATGCATAATCGACAAACTCCCAGGCATCTTCCCGTTGCTGCAGCAGGCGAAGAAGCTGATTGTTGAGAGCGTGGCCCGCTTTATGCCCCGAAAAGTGGCCGAGCAGCGGGTGCCCAAGCAAGTACAGATCGCCAATGGAATCGAGCACCTTGTGGCGGACGAATTCATTGCTGTAACGGAGACCATCTTCATTCAGTACCCGGTATTCATCCACCACAATGGCATTGTCCAGATTACCGCCAAGGGCCAAGCCCATGCGCCGGAGCGTCTCCACCTCGCGCATGAAGCCAAAGGTCCGAGCCCGGGAGACCTCCTTGAGGTAAGACGTGTTGGCAAAATCGACGCTGACCTCCTGGCCCCCATTGCGCATCACCGGGTGGTCGAAATCGATGGTAAAGCTGACCCGGAAACCATCGTAGGGCTCCAGTTGCACCCAACGATCGCCGTCCTCCACCTTGAGGGTCTTACGGATGCGGATGAAGCGTTTGGGCGCATTCTGTTCCTCGATGCCCGCGCACTGAATGAGGAAAACAAAGGGCGCGGCGCTGCCGTCCATGATGGGTACCTCGGCCCCGTCGAGGTCAACGTATACGTTGTCGATGCCCAAACCAGCAAAGGCAGACATGAGGTGTTCGATGGTTCCCACGCGGATGTGCTCGTTCCCGATGTTGGTGGAAAGGCGGGTGTCCACCACGTGCATGGGGTCGGCCTTGATGTAGGCATCTCCTGCCAAGTCGCTGCGATGGAAAACGATGCCGGTATTGATAGGAGCTGGGCGCAGGCCAAGATATACTTTCTTGCCGCTATGGAGACCGATTCCTGTCCCCCAGATCATGTTTTTTAGAGTGCGCTGTCGGATCATGCAGTGTTTTTCGCGACCGATTGGGGGCCGCCCTCCCATTTCCTACCTAGTGGTCGATAATACAACGTTTGTTGCCAAGATACAACTTTCACGCATGAAGTCTAGGGGACGCCGTCCCGTCCGGCAAGTCATCGTCACGAAACTTCACAGTTTTCCCGCCCAAAGGGCATCGATTCTGTTAAAATGGATGTGGGGATCTACCCTAGAAATCCAGTAATCAAAATTTGAGGACCTATGCATGGCTACACCCAGCAACAAAAAAACCCTGATGACGTTATATTCTGCCCCTGATTGTGTGTTTGCCCATCGAGTTCGCTTCGTACTCGAAGAAAAGGCCATGGAATATCAATGTCTCGATGTGAATTTTTCCGCCAAACCAGAAGATTTGCTGGAACTCAATCCATATGGAGAGGTTCCGACCCTGGTGGATCGAGAGTTGGCCATCTTCGAATCCTTTCTGATCATCGAATACCTGGACGAGCGCTTTCCCCATCCACCGCTCATTCCCGTGGATCCCATTTCCCGGGCGAGAGTCCGGCTTGGATTGCTGCAGTTTGATCGAGATTGGTTCGAACCCCTTTTCCGCCCCGGGCATGATCAGGCCGAGCAAGACCGCGCCAAGGAGTCCCTGCGTCGCTCCCTGGCGCAACTCAGCAGTTTATTTGGTCAACAGCGTTTTCTTTTTGGAGACGAATTGTCCATTGCCGATTGCGGCCTGGCGCCCTTGCTGTGGCGCTTGCCGGTCTTGGGGGTGGAAATTCCAAAGGGGGCAAAGGCGACCCTGGACTACATGGAGCGAATTTTTGCCATGGAAAGTTTCCAGCGTAGCCTGAGTCCTGCGGAAAAGGCCCTGCGTTGAAGGGGGTGGAAGTCCCCCGACTGGCTTCCCTGCCAGAAGGACTTTTGCGGCGCTGCCAGCGCAATCCCGAGGAGATCATAGCCTGGCATCGCCAGGGGGAGCATTTCGTATCCATTAGCGCCGGCGACTTTGCCGAAAAAGTCCGCCGCAGGGCGAGGGGTTTGCAAGAGCTCGGGGTGCGCAAAGGCGATCGGGTGGTGCTCATGGCCCCAAACTCCGTGGACTGGGCCATTCTCGATTTTGCCATTTTACAGATCGGGGCCTTGACCGTCCCCTTGTATCCCAGTCTGGGGATCCGAGAGATCCATTATATTTTGGGAGACTGTAGCCCAAGTCTGATCCTCCTGCACAATCAGGAGATCTATGAGCGGCTGGGGGCTGAGGGCTGGGGCTTGCCCAGCGAGCGGATTCTCCTGCAAGAAACGTTCGGTAAGCTGTCCAGCTGGGATCGACTGGAAGCGCAGGGGGCCTTGGAAAAGGAATGGGTGCCCCCCGAACTGGATCGCAACGATCTGGCAAGCATTGTCTATACCTCGGGTACAACGGGATGGCCGAAAGGGGTCATGTTGAGTCATGGTAACTTTCTGAGCAATCTGGAAGGTTTTTTGCCGTTGGTACCCCTTGCGCCTGGGCAACGCTTGCTTTCCATTTTGCCCTTGAGTCACGTTTTCGAACGAGCCACAACCCATTTTGCTGGTTATCTCTTGGGCCTGGAAGTTGCTTATGCCGAGCGTCCCGATACGGTTCTTCGTGACCTGGCGCAAGTGCATCCCGATATCCTCATTGCGGTTCCTCGGGTATTTCAGCTCTTGTATGAGCGACTGCTTCGCGGTCTGGAGGATCGGCCCGACTGGATGGGTAGATTTCTGCGCCGAGGCCTTGGGTTGGCTGGGAGTCGCCCGCGGGCCTGGCAGCAATTTTTGAGTAGTCGCATCGTCCGGCGACAGTTGCGCAAGCGGCTTGGGGGTCGCCTTGGCTATTTTGTTTCGGGTGGCGCACCCCTGGATCCCCATATCGCCCAGTTTTTCCTGGACGTTGGATTACCCATTGTGGAGGGGTATGGCATGACCGAGGCCAGTCCGGTCATTGCCGCCAATCCCTTGTCGGCGATTCATCCTGGCACGGTCGGTAAACCCTTGCCCAATCTCCAATTGCAGATTGCTGCCGATGGCGAAATTCTGGTGCGCGGTCCCTCGGTCATGACTGGATACTGGAATAACGAGCAAGCCACGCGGGAAGCCCTGGTTGATGGTTGGCTGCATACGGGGGATACGGGTAGTTTGGATTCCGATGGCTATCTGCGCATTATCGAACGCAAAAAAGAATTGATCGTCAATAGCGCTGGCGAAAATATTGCCCCGCAGAAACTGGAGATGCGGCTCTGTAGTCAACCGTTGATTGCGCAGGCGGTGGTTTTTGGGGATCGCCAGCCCTTTTTGGTGGCGTTGATCTATCCCAATGCGGAACAAGTGGAAAAAATCCTTGGCCCCCATCCCAACGAGTCAGAGCTGCGCCGAGCGCTCCAAGGGGCGATGCAACAAGCGTTGGGGGATCTTCCCAGTTTCGAGCAGATCCGCCGCTTCGCCCTCTTGCCCGAAGCGCTCAGTGAATCGACGGGTACCCTTACCCCGACCTTGAAGGTCCGGCGCAAAGAAGTCGAGAAACGGTACGCGCAGTTGTTGGCACAGCTGCAACGTAGCTAGCTATCGCCCCGTCGGCCTTTGTTGATGGCGCTGCTATTTCCCCAAGCACTGAGATCCTGGACCTGAACGCCCACCCACCAATATTCGCCCACACTATCGCGACCGTGGCCACCTACCAGAGCCTGGCCCTGGGCCAGGTGGACATGCTGCAGGAGCGCGCGGGCATCATCGCGACTGCGAAAAACCGACCACGCCACGACCCGTTCCATGGGCTGGACCGAGGGAAGTTCCCGGGCCTCCTCTAAAAAATCATCGCTGATCATGATGCACCTCCGTTGCTGTGGTGTTTTTGTAGTATAGTCCGCTTCGGAGTGGGGCAGGCGACCGCCGCGGAGTGATCCGGGGAGGAAAGTCCGGGCTCCACAGGGCAGGACGCCGGCTAACGGCCGGGAGGCGTGAGCCTACGGAAAGTGCCACAGAAAATATACCGCCTAAGCGTATACACGCCGGTAAGGGTGAAAAGGTGCGGTAAGAGCGCACCGCGCTTCCGGTAACGGGAGTGGCAGGGTAAACCCCGTCCGGAGCAAGACCAAATAGGCGCACCATACTGTGGCCCGCAGTGTGCGCGGGTAGGTTGCTGGAGCTGTCCCGTAAGGGTCAGCCTAGAGGAATGGTCGCCCACGACAGAACCCGGCTTATCGTCCCACTCCACTTTTTCCCACCATGTGGCTCCCGTCCTGCTGTCCGGCAGGCAACTTCACAACAATCATCCTTAGATTTTAATATGTTGTAAGCAATTCCTCAGAAAGAACCCGAATAATGCGTTCCCCCGCAGCTAACCTGCAGAAAACTGAGGATTTTTGCCTTGACAGGGGCTTGGGCTGTACATAATCTACGGGCTGTGGGGGAAAGTGGGTTAAAGTGGTAATTCAGAACAGGGCCAGCCAATGTTTCGCGGAACGCATCGCCATAGTTTGGACAGCAAGGGACGTCTCAGCGTCCCGGCGCGCTTCCGCGATCGACTCCAAGCCCTCGCCGATGGTCAATTGATTGTTACCATCAATCCCACCAGTACCGATTCGGAACGCTGCCTCTGGGCCTATCCCCTCAATGAATGGGAAGCGGTGGAGCGGAAGGTGGCGGCGTTGCCCAGCACGCAGCCCAGTATTCGTCGCTTTCAACGACTGTTCATTGGTCACTCCGAAGAGTTACGCCTGGATAATCAATCGCGCGTCCTCCTGTCGTCGTCTTTGCGCCAATATGCGCGGATCGAGCGGGATGTGGTGCTGGTGGGCCAGATCAGCAAGTTCGAGATTTGGGATGCCGCCCTTTGGGATCGTCAAGAGGAACTCATGGACGATGAGGATGTGCTGGCGGCCATTGGGGATCTCCAGCTATGAGTGCTGCCGCCCATCTCCCGGTGCTGCCGAAGGAGACCTTGGCGGCCCTGGCTCCGGCATTGGCAGGTTCCGCTGTCCGCAGGCTGGTGGATGCCACGGGGGGGCGCGGTGGTCATAGCGCCTTGTTACTGGAGCAATTGGGTCCAGAGGATCGTCTTTGTATTCTGGATCGCGACCCCGAGGCCATTGCCGCCCTTGCGGAGCGCTTTGGTGAGGATGAGCGAGTCCAATGGGTGCAGGCGTCCTTTGATCAATTGGCCAAGATTCTGGAGGAACGATCCTGGATGGGTCGGGTTGATGCCATTTTGGCCGATCTGGGTGTTTCCTCGCCACAGTTAGATAGTGCGCAACGGGGATTCAGTTTTCTGCGCGATGGTCCCCTGGATATGCGCATGGATCCAGAGCATGGAGAGTCGGCCGCCCAATGGCTGGCAAGGGCCGATGCCGCAGAGCTTCGCCGGGTGCTCTGGGAGTATGGCGAAGAACGTGCTGCCAAGAGGATTGCCGCGGCCATCGTGGCCCGCCGCGCCCAAACCCCCCTCTTGCGAACCGCGGAGCTCGCGGAACTGATTTCCCAACTGCTCCCAAAAACTGCGGGCATTCATCCAGCGACGAGAACCTTTCAGGCCATAAGGATCCATGTCAATGATGAGCTGGGGCAGTTGCAGCGTTTTTTACCCCAGGCTTTGGCGGCGTTACGACCGGGGGGGAGGCTGGCCATGATTAGCTTTCATTCCTTGGAGGACCGGCTGGTGAAACGGTTTTTTCGCGCTGCCGAGTCCCGTCCCGATTCCCGCTTGCCCTTGCGGCATCACGAGCTTCCGCCCCAGCCCTGGATCGAGATCAGCCCCGCCATCCAGGCCCAGGCTGCAGAAATAACGCAAAATCCGCGCGCCCGATCGGCGGTATTGCGGGCTGCCACGAAAAACCCGGAGTATGCCCATGCGTCGTAGCACCATGATTTTAGTAGCTCTCATTACCATGACCTTGCTTGGGATCGTTGCCGCAAGGGAAACCAGTCGTGGCCGATTCATTGAACTGCAGACCCTGCAAAACAAAGTCTTTGCACTGAACAATCGCTGGGGGCAACTGCAGCTGGAGCAGGCAACGTTGGCGTCGGATACGCGGGTTGGTGATATTGCGCACCAAAAGTTGGGGCTGCAAGCGCCCCGCAATAGCCAGATCGTCATGGTCAAAAGTCAATGAATGATAAGAGCCTTCCCGCACCCAAGCTCTCGCGCTGGCGACCGCGCCTGCTATTGGGAGTGCTGGGTGCGGGAATGCTGGGAATTGCCTACCAGTCCTGGCAGGTGCAGGTGGGTAAGGGATCCTTTCTGCGCAATCAGGGGGAACTCCGCTATCAACGACAATTGCCGGTGCCGATCCCTGCGCGCGCGCGTATCTATGACCGCAATGGGCAGGCCCTGGCGGTCTCTGTTCCCACTACGACCCTGTGGGTGGAACCCTCGATCTTTACGAAGCACCGAGATCAATGGCCCCGGCTGGAGGGGGTCTTGGGGATGGATTCCCAGCGCATTGGCGAACGCGTAGCCCACGGCGGTTCCGCTTTTGCGTATCTGGATCGGCAACTAGATCCCAGTACTGCCGAGCGGGCTATGGTCCTGCGGATTCCGGGCCTACATCCAGTGCAGGAATATCGACGCTTTTATCCCATGGGCGAGGTGACGGGGCCGTTGCTGGGTTTTACCAATGTGGACGGAAAGGGCAGTGAAGGCTTGGAGCTTGTTTACGATCATGCCTTGCGAAGCTGGGCTGGTCGCCAGGAAGTGCTGCGGGATAATCGGGGGCAATCCCTGCAAGTATCGACCCAGCGCCCTTCGCGCTCTGGGCAGGATCTCTATCTAACGATTGATGGTCGTTTGCAATACGTGACGTATCGGGCCTTGGCGGCAGCGGTCCAAGGTTTTGCCGCTCGGTCTGGTTCGGCGGTACTGCTGGATACCCAAACCGGCGCCATTCTCGCCATGGTGAGTTACCCCGCCAACAACCCCAATGACCGAGACCACTATAATCCCGGCACCGCCAGCAATCGCGCCATCACTCATGCCTTCGAACCGGGCTCGGTGATGAAGCCCTTTGCCGTCGCTGCCGGACTCGACAGCGGCCATGTCCAGGCCCAACAGCGTTTTGCCGTGGATACCAACTGTTTCCGGGTGGGGAGCTATTGCATTCGCGATGACGTACGCCATGGCACCTTGAGCATCGGCGAAATTCTCAAGTATTCCAGCAACATCGGTGCGGCCAAGATCGCTTTGGCTACGCCTGCCAAAGACTTGTACGAGCTTTTGCAGAAGGTCGGTTTTGGCGGTAATTCCCTGGGCTTGTCGGGAGAGACGAGCGGTCGCCTTCCTGATTGGCACCAGTGGAGCCCCGCCAGCCACGCCGCCATGGCCTATGGCTACGGCATTTCGGTCAATACCCTGCAGCTGGCAGCCGCCTATGGGGCCATTGCCCATGACGGAGTCTATGTGCCGCCGCACCTGATCCTCGGGCAGCGGGTGGCGGGAACCCGGGTGATGTCGTCAGCGACAGCAGCCCATCTGCGCAACTGGCTGGCGGGGGTAGTGGCTCCTGGCGGAACCGGCTTCCTGGCGGCAATCCCAGGTTATACGGTAGCGGGGAAGACGGGCACGGCAGCCATGGCCGATGGCAAGGGCGGCTTTCTCTCCCCCACGGGCCTGGAAAAGATCAGCGCCCTCCAACAACAGCGCTGGGCCGAAGGAGGGGGCGATGCCGTCCACTGACTGGCCGTTGGCTGCCCTGCTGCCGGAACTCACCCCCAGTTCCTCTCTGGAAATCCAGGCTATTGCCAGCGACAGTCGGCAGGTTGCACCTGGTACCTTGTTTTTTGGCTTGCAGACAGCTCATGGGGATGGTAGCAATTTTTTGCAGGACGCCTGGGCAGCTGGAGCCAGGGCAGCGGTGGTGGAAGCCCAGCAACCGGGCTATAGGGAGGACGCCGGGCGTCCGGTCTGGTTTCGCCCCGATGCCCGGGAGCTCTTGGGCTGGGCTTTGCGACGGCGGGCGCAGTGGGTGCCAGAGAATGACCCTCTTCTCATCGGCGTCACGGGGACCAACGGCAAAAGTAGTGTGACCCGATTGTTGGCCCAATTGGCCTCTGCTCCCAGCGAGGTGATTGGTACCCTGGGTTATGGGCCGGTGGATGCCCTTCAGCCCCTGGCCAATACCACGCCAGCGGCCGTTGAACTATGGCCTTTGTTGCTGAGGGCCCGGGCAACGGGAGTCAAGACCGTGGCCCTGGAGGTCTCTTCCCATGCCTTGGCCTTGGGCCGGGTGGCGGCAGTACCCTTCCGGGTCGCCGTATTTACCAATTTGAGTCAAGATCATCTGGATTTTCATGGTAGTCTCGAGAACTACGGTGCGGCCAAGGCCAGGCTCTTCCAGACTCCTGAACTGGAATGGGCCATCCTCAATGCCGATGATCCCTTCAGCGCCAAGATCCACAGTCTCCTGGCACCAGCGGTCCGGGTGCTGACCTATGGGTTTACGGGTGGGGAGTACCGGGTGCGGGAATTCCACCCCGGTGCCAGTGGTTCCCTTTTGGAAGTGCAAACTCCCCAGGGCATCCGGCGGGTGCGTAGTCCCCTCCTGGGTCGGGTCAACGCCTACAATCTCCTCGCAGCATGGGCCTGTGCTGAGGCCCTTGGCTGGGAAGGCGTCGAGCGCCGGATGGCGGATCTTTCCCCGCCACCGGGGCGGTACCAACGGCTGCCCCAAAGAACGGGTAAGCCCCAGGTAATGGTCGACTATGCCCATACCCCGGATGCCTTGGCCCAGGTGCTCCGTGACCTGCGTAGCATCGCCAAGGGCCGGATCACGGTGGTCTTTGGCTGCGGCGGAGAGCGGGACCGGGGCAAGCGGCCGCAGATGGGCGCCATAGCCCATGGGCTTGCCGACCGGATCATCCTCACCAACGATAACCCAAGGGGGGAAGACCCCTTGGCCATCATTGCGGAGATTCGGGCGGGAATCCCGGGCGATGTCCCAGTGGAGTTGGATCGCCGACGCGCCATTGCCAGGGCCATTGCCGAGGCCGAGCCCGGGGATTGGGTGCTCATTGCCGGCAAGGGACACGAAAACTACCAGGATCAGGCTGGCCAGCGGACTGCCTTTGCCGACGCCCAAGTGGCCCTGGAGGAGTTGGCGGGATGATGGAACTCACCCTCGAAGAAATCGTCAACATCACCCAGGGGCGCTTGTTGCCAGACAGCCCCCCGGAAAAGAAGATCCATGGACTGGCCACCGACAGTCGCAAGATGCAGGCTGAGTCCCTCTTTGTGGCCCTCCAGGGGCCAACGTACGATGGCCACGACTTTACCCATGCGGCGCTGGCTGGAGGCGCAGCAGCCACTCTCGTGCACCGCCCCGTGCCAGGCCCAGGGGTGCTGGTAGGCGATACCTTCCAGGCGCTGCAAGCGCTGGCAGCGGACTGGCGACAGCGGCTGCCAGCACGCATCCTCGGGATTACGGGCTCCTGTGGCAAGACCACGGTCAAGGAGGTTTTGGCGGCCATTTTGCAGGAACAGGGTCCGACCCTGTCCACGCAGGGCAACCTCAACAATCACATCGGTGTCCCCTTGACCCTGGCTCGCCTGGGTCCGGAGCATCGCTTTGCGGTGGTGGAAATGGGGATGAATCATGCCGGTGAACTGACGATCCTGAGTCGTTTGGCCCGGCCCGATTTGGTGCTCATCAACAATGCCGGGGCTGCCCATCTCGAAGGCTTGGGTTCCATTGCCGCCGTTGCGGCTGCCAAGGGGGAGATTTTGCTGGGTCTCTCTTCCACGGGGATTGCCATTCTCAATGGTGATGACCCATTTGTGGATTATTGGGCCCAACGGGCCCCCGGAGAGGTCTGGCGATTTAGTTTGTCTGACCGGCCGGTGCGGGTGCGGGGACAGTGGCAGGCCCAGGGTACGGGAGGGGAAATGCTGGTGCAGGCCCCCCAGGGGAGCTTCTCCCTGAAAATTCCCTTACCTGGCCGGCACAATGGTGCCAATGTCCTGGCGGCCGTGACGGCGGCCTTGGCCCTGGAGGTGCCAGTGAATGCCATTGTTCGCGCCGTCGCCCAGCTGCAAGGGGTTCCCGGTCGTCTGCAGTGGAAGACCGGTCCAGCCCACAGTCGGATCCTCGATGATAGCTACAATGCCAATCCCTCGAGCCTGGAAGCGGCGTTGCAGGTGCTGGCCCAACAGCCTGGAAACCGCATTCTGGTGCTCGGGGACATGGCCGAGCTGGGACCCGATACCGAACTCTATCATCGGCAAGCAGGCCAAAGGGCCCGAGATCTCGGTATCGATGCGCTCTTTGCCCTTGGCCCATGGAGCGCTGCCACGGCTGCTGGCTTTGGCAGCGACGCCCGTCATTACGATTCGCAGGAAGTCCTGGTCCAGGAGCTATGGAAAGTTTTGGATGCCCATAGCACGGTCTTGGTCAAAGGGTCGCGCACAGCCCGGATGGAGCAGGTAGTGCGCTCCCTGACGGTGGAGGAGGGATAGGATGCTCTATTACCTCCTGATGCAACTCCAGGGTCTTTACCACGGCTTCCATGTCTTTTCCTATCTGACCCTGCGCGGAGTCCTGGCGATCCTGACGGCCCTGATCCTGTCCTTGGGGCTGGGCCCTTGGGTCATTGCGCGCCTGCGCTGGTACAAGATCGGCCAGATGGTACGCAACGATGGACCCGAGACCCACCTTGCCAAGCAGGGCACGCCCACCATGGGCGGTGCTTTGATCGTCCTGGTGGTCCTGGTGACCACGCTGCTGTGGTCCGATTTGACCAACCCCATGGTCTGGATTGCCATGTTGACCACTTTATTTTTTGGGGTCATTGGGTTCCTGGATGATTGGCGGAAGTTACGCAAACGTAATAGCAAGGGGCTCACGGCCCGGGCAAAGTATGCTTTGCAGTCGCTGGTGGCCGTGGCTGCGGCCGCTGCCCTGTACCTGACGGCGGAGGGGCCCTCCGCCCACAGCCTGATCATTCCCTTTGTGCCCCATGTTCTGATTCCCTTGGGGTTGGGCTTTGTGGTCTTTGGCTATTTTGTCATCGTGGGGACTTCCAATGCCGTCAATCTGACCGATGGTCTGGACGGCTTGGCCATTGTGCCGACGGTCATGGTGGCTGGTGCCCTGGGAATCTTTACCTATGTTTCCGGTAATGCGGTCTTTGCCCGGTATCTGGAGATCCCCTTTGTGCCTGGTTCCGGGCAGTTGTTGATCTTTTGTGGGGCTCTGGTGGGAGCGGGCCTGGGTTTCCTCTGGTTCAATACCTATCCAGCCGAAGTGTTCATGGGGGATACGGGCGCATTGGCATTGGGGGCGGCATTGGCGGTGGTGGCCATTGTGGCCCGGCAGGAACTGGTACTGGTGATCATGGGCGGGGTATTCGTGGTGGAGACCCTGTCGGTCATGATCCAGGTGACTTCGTTTCGACTGACGGGCAAGCGGGTTTTTCGGATGGCCCCTATTCATCATCATTACGAGAAAAAAGGCTGGCCCGAGCCCCGGGTAGCGGTACGGTTTTGGATCATTACGGTGATCCTGGTCTTGATTGGCCTGTCGAGCTTGAAAATCCGATGAATCTTTCCTGGGTGGGACGAAAAGTAGCAGTGTTGGGCACCGGCAAGACCGGTACGAGCCTACTGGAAGCAGTGCTTGCCTCGGGAGCCGAAATTTCCGTCTGGGATACCCGCGCCGATCTGGATCTACCGTCATGGCAGCGGCGCTATCCGGGGGTGCGATTCCATTTTGGACCCATGGAACCTGCGGCTTTGCTGACCCAGGATCTGGTGTTGTGCAGTCCGGGCCTCTCCCCCCTTGCCCCCGCCATTGCCAGGGCGCGCCATGCCGGGATCCCGGTCTGGGGGGATGTGGAACTCTTCGCCCAGCATGCCCAAGCGCCCATCATTGCCATTACCGGCAGCAACGGCAAAAGTACCGTCACCACCCTGGTCGGCAAGATCTTGCAGGCCGCGGGTCGACGGGTGGCCGTGGGGGGGAATTTGGGTACCCCTGCCTTGGAGCTGCTGCCCAAGGCGGGAGAAGCCGAGGCGGAGCTTTATGTTCTGGAGCTTTCCAGTTTCCAGCTGGAATACTCTGAAAGTCTTCGCCCCAAGGCCGCGGTCATTCTCAATATCACACCCGATCACCTGGATTGGCATGGGGATTTCGCCGCGTACGTGGCCGCCAAGTGGCGTATCGCTCGGCGGATGGGAGCGGGAGATTTCCTCCTGCTCCATGGGGAAGACCCCGTGCTCCGGGAGATCCCAGCCCTGTGCCCCGATCTGGCGGTGGAATTTTTTGGTCAGGAGCAGGCTACGGAACTTCGTCAGGGAATCTTGATGGTGGCTGGAGAACCCTTGTTACCGGCTGCGCAATTGTCCATGGCCGGGCGTCATAATCAGGAAAACGCCTTGGCAGCCGCCCGCCTCGCCCGACAATTGGGGGCACCGGATGCGGCCATTATCCAGACCCTACGGGAATTTGTTGGCTTGCCCCACCGGCTGCAATGGGTGGCTAAGGTCCATGGAGTAGATTACTACGATGATTCCAAGGCCACCAATGTGGGTGCCAGCCTACGTGCCATCGCGTCCTTGCCGGCACCCTTGGTGCTCATTTTGGGCGGCGATGCCAAGGGTGCCGATCTGCAACCCCTGCAAGAGGTCTGTGCCGGTCAACGCGCAGCGGTGTTGCTGGGCAAGGATGAAGAGCGTCTGGCAGAGATTCTGGATGGGGTTTTGCCCTTACACCGTACCGGAAGACAAGGAATGACCGAGGTGGTGCGGCAGGCAGCCAATCTGGCCCAGCCCGGGGATAGAGTCCTGCTGTCGCCGGCGTGTGCGAGTCTCGATATGTTTGTCGATTACCAGGATCGTGGCCGTCAGTTTGCCGCGGCGGTGGCCCGTCTGGCGGAGGGCAGCTTATGAAGAAGCCCAGTTGGTGGATGGTCGAAGACGGAACTCCTGATCTGGTGCTGGCCTGGATCTTGGTCATTCTGATCTGCTTTGGTTTGGTCATGGTCTACTCGGCGAGTGCCCCTGTGGCGCAGCAAGAGACGGGCAATCCTTTCTATTTTGCCGAGCGACAAATCTTGTTTGCCATGCTGGGGCTTGGGGTGCTCTATAGTTTCAGCAGGATCCAGCTCGAATTTTGGGAGCGTGTGACCTTTCCCCTCATGGGTATCTCTTTGCTTGCTTTGGTACTGGTCTTCGTGCCGGTGTTGGGGGTGTCGGTCAATGGTTCCCACCGCTGGATCAACTTTCTGATCGTGCGGTTACAGCCCTCAGAGCTCCTCAAATTTGCCCTGTTGTTCTTCATGGCCCGCTATGTGGTGCGCAAAGGAGAATTATTGGGCAAATGGAAAGAAGGATTATGGCCCGTATTTGTCTTGCTGGCCCTGCTGGGACTGTTGCTCCTGCTCCAACCGGATTTTGGGTCCTTTGCCATGGTGGTGGTGATCACTGGCGTCCTCCTTTTCCTGGGCGGCCTTCCCCTGCGCTACGTCCTCTTTACGGGCGTCATTGCGGGAGCGTCCCTGGGATTGCTGGCGGTTTCGGCACCCTATCGGCTGGCCCGCATCACCTCCTTTACCAATCCATGGGCGGATCCCTATGGATCGGGTTTTCAACTCGTGCAGGCCCTGATTGCCTTTGGTCGCGGAGGAATTTTTGGGGTCGGACTTGGCAACGGCATTATGAAGTACTTCTATCTGCCGGAGTCCTATACGGATTTCATCCTGGCCGTAATCGGCGAGGAGCTTGGCATGATTGGCTTCCCCTGATTAGCTATGGTGGCAGTGCCTTGGTCTTTCTCTGTGCAACATTGGGGGTGGTACTGGCGGTCAGTCGCCGGTATCCAGCCCGGATTGCGCCAGCCAAGATCCCAGGGGAGGTAGCCCATGGGTAAGGCACCAGGAAGGGGAGTGCTCATCGCCGCAGGGGGCACCGGTGGACACATTTTCCCCGCCCTGGCGGTGGCTGCGGAACTGCGGCGGCGGAATCTTGCGGTAGCCTGGTTGGGAACTGCACGCGGGCTTGAGATGGGCCTGGTTCCGGAATCCGGTTATCCCCTCCATGTCCTGGAGATCCAGGGAATCCGGGGGAAGGGTGCGACCCGTTGGTTGCTGGCACCTGGCCAGGTAGGACAAGCCGTCCTCCAGGCCCGGCAGATTCTGCGCGAAGTGCAGGCAGGAGTGGTCTTGGGAATGGGTGGGTACGTATCGGCCCCAGCGGGTTTGGCGGCACGGAGCCTGGGGATTCCGTTGATCATCCATGAACAAAATTCCATTCCCGGGTTAGCCAACCGCTTACTGGCGCCGCTGGCACGCCGGGTCTTTACCGGCTTTCCGGAAAGTGGACTGCGGAAAGCCCAGTGGGTGGGGAATCCGGTCCGTCCCGAGATTGCGCAGATAGAACCGCCCGAACAGCGCCTGGTCGGGCGCAAGGGGGTAGCACGATTACTGATCATGGGGGGGAGCCAAGGGGCACAGGTCCTCAATGAATTGGCCGTTGCTGCCCTGGGAAGTCTACCGGTGGAGAGCCGTCCAGAAATCTGGCATCAGGCCGGGAAGGCCCATTGGGAGGCTTGTCAGCAAAGCTACCGGCGGATGGGGATCCAAGCCCGTGTCGAGCCGTTCATCGAGAATATGGCCGCGGCCTTGGCATGGGCCGATTTGGCCCTGTGCCGGGCGGGTGCGGCAACCATCGCAGAACTTTGTGCCGCAGGTCTGGGGAGCCTGTTGGTTCCCTATCCATTTGCCGTGGATGATCATCAGGCTGCCAATGCCCGCTTCTTGGAGGATGCCGGGGCGGCCAAACTGTTGCGCCAGGAGAACTTGCGCCCGCGCGTACTCGCCGAGGTCCTGGCTCCCTTGCTTGCCGACAGCAACCGCCGACTTTCCTGGGCCCAGGCGGCACGTCGGCAGGCCAAGATCCAGGCCGCAGCTGCAGTGGCGGCAGCCTGTGCGGAGTTGACCCATGCGTAACTGGGTGCGACAGATTCATATGGTGGGTATTGGCGGGGCAGGGATGCGCGGCATTGCGGAGGTCCTGCTCAATTTGGGTTATGCCGTTTCTGGTTCGGATCTGCGTCCAAGTGCTGCCACCCTGCGCTTAGGCGATCTGGGGGCGAGTATTTTCAGCGGTCATGAAGCCGCTAATGTCCGGGGCGCCGATGTGGTGGTGATTTCTTCTGCGGTTGCCGAAGACAATCCCGAAGTCGTTGCCGCTCGGGAGCAGCGGATACCGGTCATCCGTCGAGCGGAGATGCTGGCCGAGTTGATGCGCTTCAAGCAGGGGATCGCCGTTGCCGGTACCCATGGCAAGACCACGACCACGAGTCTGATCGCTAGCATTCTGGGGGCGGCGGGCCTGGATCCCACCTTTGTCATCGGCGGTCGGCTAAAGAGCGCAGGTACCCATGCTGCCTTGGGCGCTGGCGAATATTTGGTGGCCGAGGCCGATGAATCGGATGCCTCCTTCTTGTATCTGTCACCGGTCATGGCTGTGGTCACCAATATTGATGCTGACCACATGGATACCTATGACAACAGCATGGCGCAGCTGCAACAGGTGTTTCTGCAGTTTCTGCAGCGCTTGCCTTTTTATGGTCTAGCCGTGCTCTGCACCGACGAGGAGCGGGTGCGGGATTTGTTGCCAATGCTCAGGACACCCATTGTTGGTTATGGTTTCTCGCCCAGCGCTGATCTACAGGCACGCAACCTACGCTCCCACGGCATGGGCAGTGAATTTGAGGTCTGGCGTCGGGTCGATTCGACGACGGTCCATTGGCTGGATCTGCGGCTTAATCTCCCGGGACGGCACAATGTTCTCAATGCCCTGGCAGCGGTGGGGATTGCCAGCAAGGTGGGGATCGAAACCGAAGTCATTGCCAAAGCCCTCGCCGAATTTCGGGGTGTGGCTCGTCGTTTTGAGCTGGTTGCAGAGTGGGCGGGCATTACGGTTGTTGATGATTATGGCCACCATCCCCGGGAACTGGCCGCAACCCTGGCAGCGGCTCGCCAAGTCTGGCCGGACCGGCCCATTGTTCTGCTCTTTCAACCCCATCGCTTTAGTCGCACCCGGGACCTTTTTGCCGATTTTGTGGCCGTTTTGGCCCAGGCCGATCGGAGCATCCTCCTGGATGTCTACGGGGCCGGTGAGCGACCCATTGCTGGGGCAGACAGCGCGCAATTGTACGCTGCGCTCCAATCCCAGGGTGCCGATTGTCGGTATCTACCCGAGATTTTGCAGGAGCCCGGGCGGATTCTTGGGGAATTGCCCGAACGGGCGGTCCTGCTCTGCATGGGGGCAGGTAGCATTGCCCATTTGGCCGGTCAGTGGCCCGCGGTGTTTGCTGCAGGAGGTCCTCATGGATAGTGGACGACTGCGCTTGGGCGAACCCTTGGCCCGGCACACTAGTTGGCGTATTGGTGGCCCGGCAGAGCGTTTTTATCTGGCCGCCGGGGAGGAAGATCTTCTTTTTTTTCTTCAGCATTTTGCCCTGGGACCCATCACCTGGCTGGGGCTTGGAAGTAATGTGCTGGTTCGCGATGGCGGTATCCGCGGCAGCGTTATTTGTTTGGCCCATGGTTTGGATGCGCTGGTGCTGCATGGACCGACCGAGATCCTTGCCGAGGCTGGCGTTTCCGCGGTCAAGCTTGCCCATTTCGCGGCCCGCGCCGGTCTTGCGGGCTGTGAATTCCTGGCTGGCATCCCGGGGACCCTGGGGGGGTGTTTGGCCATGAATGCCGGTGCCCAGGGGGTGGAGACCTGGGAACTGGTCAATTGGGTGGAGGTCCTGCAGCCAGACGGTACCGTAGAGCGGCTGGGCAAAGAACAATTTCAGGTGGGCTATCGCAGTGTCCAGGGGCAGGGCCAAGGGTGTTTTTTGCGCGCCAGTCTGCGCCTTGCAGCCAGCGATAAGGAGCAAGTCTTTGCCCGGCTGCGCCAATGGCAGGCCCGTCGTGCCCAGACCCAGCCATTGGAATGGCCTAGTTGCGGCTCGGTGTTCCGGAATCCTCCCGGGGATTTTGCGGCTCGACTGATCGAGGCGGGAGGTCTCAAGGGGAGCCGCAAAGGCGACGCGGAACTGAGCACCAAGCATGCCAATTTTATTGTCAACCGGGGTGCTGCCCGGGCCCAGGATGTGGAGGAGTTGGTCGCGCTGGTGCAGGAAACCGTGGCAGAGCGCTTTGGCGTCCACCTGGAACCGGAAATGCGGGTATTGGGGGAGGCGGAAGATGGCTGAGATCGTTGGCGTACTCTATGGCGGACCCTCCATCGAGCGCGAGGTATCCATTCACAGTGCCCAAGCCGTGCAGGCCGCCCTGGAAGCGACCGGTATGACGGTGTGCGGGATTGATGTCGACCCGGGCAACATAGCCGAACAGCTGCGTGATTCAAAAATTACCTATGCCTTCAATGTCTGTCACGGCCAGTTTGGGGAAGACGGGCATTTGCAGGCGGTCCTCGACAATCTGGGTATTGCCTACACCGGCAGTGGTCTGCTGGCCAGTGCCCTGGCCATGGATAAATGGCGCTGCAAACGGATCTGGCAACGGGCAGGTCTGCCCACTACCCAAGGGATGCTCTTGCGATCGGGGCAAAGCACTGCTTCTTTGCCGGATATGGGTTGGCCCCGATTCGTCAAACCCAATCATGGTGGTTCCAGCCTGGGGGTAGGTCGGGTTGAGAATGAGCAAGAGCTCCAAGGAGCAATCGCTAGAGCATTTGCCCTGGATTCGGAGGTGTTGGTGGAGGCGGCTGTTGCTGGCCGGGAGTTGACGGTGGGAATCGTTGCCAATGAGGTGTTGCCCCCCATCATCATCGAACCCCAAGGGGATTTCTATGATTACCATGCCAAATACCTGGCCCAGGATACCCGTTATCTCCTGCCCTCGGGCTTGCCTTCAGAACGGGAGCGAATGGTTCAGGACTTGGCCTTGCAGGCCTTCCTGGAAATTGGTGGGGAAGGTTGGGGGCGGGTGGATTTCCTGCTCGATGCCGAAGAACAGCCTTTTTTGTTGGAAGTAAACAGTGTGCCGGGGATGACCAGCCACAGCCTGGTGCCCATGGCGGCAAAGGCTCGGGGCTGGAATTTTGGAGAGCTGTGTCTGCAGATCATGGCAGCCAAGGGGGAACAAAAACATGGTTAGTGCCATTCGCGATCTTCGTTCGCTCCAGCGGCCCAAGATCGAGCCCAAGATGCCCCAGCCCGAGGAAGCTGGCAAAGCAACCGTGCTCCCAGCAAAGAAGCCCGTGGCGGGAAAGATTTTCCGCCGGGGAATCCTTCTTTTCTTGGTGATGGGGATGAGCCTGCTTGCCTGGCAGGCATGGCAGTTTCTCCGAAATCCGCAGTTGATGCCCATCCAGACTCTGCATGTAGAGGGGCTTTCCCAACGGATTCCTCTATATCGAGTGAACCGAGCCGTTGCCCCATTTCTTGCGGAAGGGTTTTTGTGGGTGAACTTGCAGCAGCTCCAAAAAGCCCTGTTGCAGGTGCCCTGGGTTGCCAATGTGGAGGTACGTCGGGTCTGGCCTGACCAACTGGAAATTGAATTGACAGGTGTGCAACCAGCCGCTCGCTGGCTTGGCGGTCCCAATCAGGTATTGGGTACCAATGGCAAGGTGTACTCCGTTCCCGGGCAGGAGATACCCAAAGATCTTCCCGCCTTTTTTGGTCCAGCAACAGACGGCTTGCACATGCTGCAGGAATGGAATCAGTTCAATGGAATTCTGGCGCCCTTGCAGCTGCAGATTCGCGCTCTGCAGGAAGACCCACGGGGGTCCTGGAGCTGCATTCTCACGGACGGAGTGCGCTTGGTACTCGGTCGCCAGGATCGGAAGGAGGCGTTAGCCCGATGGGTTGCAGTAGCACCAAAGATTCGCTCCTACCTGCTCCCCGGAGCCAGTATGGATTTGCGGTACAACAACGGTTTTGCGGTCGCGCTGCCCAGCGCAACCACCCAAAGTGTCAGTGAGGGGCAAACGTCCCCAAGGAGAGAAAAGAAATGAAACGTGGTAACCAAGAACTCATTGTCGGACTGGATATCGGGACCTCCAAGGTCGCTTGTATCGTTGCGCAAACCCGTTCTACGGGAGAAGCGGAAATCATTGGGGTCGGCCAGCACCCTTCCCGTGGTTTGAAAAAAGGGGTGGTGGTGGATATTGAATCCACTGTCCAGGCCATTACCCGGGCGGTCCAGGAAGCGGAGCTGATGGCCGGGGTACAGATCCGGGGGGCCGTCGTTGGCATTGCGGGCGGCCATATCCGTGGTTACAACAGTCATGGCATCGTTGCCATTAAAAACAAAGAAGTGAGCTACGATGATCTAGGAAGGGTCATGGATGCTGCCCGCGCTATTGTCGTTCCCCAAGATCAGACCGTAATTCACGTCCTCCCCCAGGAATTTACCATTGATTCACAGGAGGGGGTACGCGAGCCCATTGGCATGTCGGGGGTGCGTTTGGAAGCGCAGGTGCATATTGTCACGGGGGCCATTAGTGCCAGTCAGAATATTGCCAAGTGCGTGGAACGTTGTGGTTTGCAGGTGCAAGGACTGGTGCTGGAGCAGTTGGCTTCGGCCGACGCGGTCTTGACCAACGATGAAAAGGAGTTGGGAGTATGCTTGGTGGACATCGGTGGCGGTACCACCGATATCGCCATCTACCGGGATGGTGCGGTACGGCACACGGCAGTGATCCCCATTGCCGGTGATCAGATCACCAATGATATCGCCCTGGGACTGCGGACCCCGCCCGCCGAGGCCGAGCAGATCAAGAAGCTCTATGGCTGTGCCCTGGGTGACCTGATTGATCAGGATGATGAAATTCCGGTGCCGAGTGTCGGTACCCGACCACCACGGAGCATTTCCCGACGCGTCCTCAACGACATCATTGAGCCCCGTGTTCGTGAACTCTTTGAGCTGATCCAGGCAGAGTTGCGGCGGACAGGTTTCGAAGATCTCATCGCGGCGGGCGTGGTCCTCACGGGTGGTACCAGCCGTCTGGAGGGCATTGCCGAGCTTGCGGAAGAGATTCTTCATCTGCCCGTTCGTACGGGTGAGCCCATGCATTTGGCTGGAATGGAAACGGTAGTTCGGGCCCCTTGGCATGCCACCGGGGTGGGACTAGTGATGTACGGCGTCCATAACCAGTTAGGGGGACAGGCGGAGCCCGTATCCCAGCCAGTGGCGGCAGCTACCAAGACTATTCATGAACCAGGCGAGCGCGCGGCGGCCTTTGGCGGAATTTTTGGTCGGCTGCGCAATTGGGTGGAAACCAGCTTTGGCTAAGACGACTCCAGTAATGATCACAGCACTTTCACAGCGAGGAATGGACCATGTTTGAATTAAAGGAAATGCAACAAGAGGGGGCCGTCATCAAGGTAATCGGTGTTGGTGGCGGTGGCGGTAATGCCATCAACAATATGGCGGCGACGGGTTTGGCCGATGTGGAGTTCATCTCCGCCAATACCGATGCCCAAGCCCTGCGGAATTCCAATGCCCAGCATACCCTCCAACTGGGGGCGGAGCTCACCCGTGGTTTGGGCGCTGGAGCCAATCCGGAAATCGGGCGCAAGGCTGCCGAGGAATGCCGCGAGGAGATCCGGGCGGTACTGGAGCACACGGATATGCTCTTTATCACTACGGGCATGGGTGGGGGTACGGGAACCGGGGCGGCGCCAGTGGTCGCATCCATTGCCCAGGATATGGGGATCCTGACCGTTGGTGTAGTTACCAAACCCTTTAACTTTGAAGGCAAAAAACGACAGCAGTTTGCCTTGAGCGGTATTGATGAGTTGGCTCAGCATGTGGATTCGCTGGTCATCATTCCCAACGAAAAGTTGTTGGCCGTGTTGGGCAAGCAGATCAGTCTGAAGGACGCTTATCTGGCGGCGGACAACGTCCTCATGGGAGCGGTGCAAGGGATCTCGGAACTCATTACCCGTCCCGGTCTGATGAACCTCGACTTTGCCGACGTGCGTACGGTAATGTCAGGTATGGGATTGGCGATGATGGGGACCGCTGCAGCCCGTGGCGAAAGTCGTGCCCGCGATGCTGCCACCCGTGCCGCCAGCAGTCCACTACTGGATGATATCAACTTGAGTGGCGCCCGTGGCATTCTGGTCAACATAACTGCCGGTAATGACCTATCGCTGGGAGAATTTGAGGAAGTAGGCGAGTTGATCCGTGGCTATGCGTCCGATGATGCCAATGTCAAAGTAGGTACGGTCATCGATGAAAATCTCGATGGCGAGTTACGGGTGACGGTGGTGGCAACGGGATTGCAGCGCGAGCCGGTCCGCTTGGCGGTGGAAAATAATCGTCTTCGTCCCGAAACCACCATTCCGGCCAATGCAGTGGACTGGCGGCAACTGGATCGGCCAGCGGTGCTCCGGCAGGCCCGGACTGCCACGGGTACCCATGGCGGGAATGCCGGTGTGCGCTCTGCTACGGACTACAATGAGTTGGACATTCCCGCTTTTCTGCGTCGCCAGGCAGACTAAATCTACCCCAGCACGAAGCGATGGCCCCGGATTACCGGGGCCTTTTTTATTTCCAATGACCCTGTGGAGTGAAGTCTGCAAGACTGGGACTATTTCCTTTCCTCTGCTTTGCCGTAGAATGAGAACAGATCTTGTTTTTTCTGGTTCTGATTTTTACGGTGCAGGGAAAACCTGCGCCGGCCCTTGAAGAGGTGGTAGCTATGTTATACCCGGAGTTGTTCAAATCCTTGGAGGCGGCACGCTGGAACATGGAAAAGGACATCCCTTGGGATCAGTTCGACGCCAGCAAGACCAGCGCCGAGTACCTGCAGACCATCAAGATGAACGCCATTACCGAATGGTCGGCCTTGCCGGCAACGGAAATGTTCCTGCGTGACAATCGGGATGACTCTGATTTTTCTGCCTTTATGTCCGTCTGGTTTTACGAGGAGCAGAAACATGCCTTGGTCCTGATGGAGTATCTCCGTCGTTTCGCCCCGGAATATCTGCCGACCGAACAGGAGTTACATGAAGTCCGCTTCGAGTTTGATCCTGCCCCCCCCATGGAGACGCTAATGCTCCATTTTTGCGGCGAAATCCGGCTGACCCACTGGTACAAGGCCGCCGCCCAGTGGCACCAGGAACCGGTGATCAAGTTCATTTACGAAACGCTGTCCAAAGACGAGGCCCGTCATGCCGGCATCTACCTCAAGTACATGCGGCGTGCGGTGGATCGCCTGGGAGATAGTGCGCGCCTGGCTTTTGCCAAAATTGGCGTGCTCATGGCCAATACCCGAACCGCCAAAGCCCTCCACCCTACCAATCTCCATGTCAACAAGGAGATGTTCCCCAAGGATAGCGTCCAAAGCCACCTACCCGATCCGGGTTGGCTGGAGCGCTGGCTGGATACCCAGATTCATTTCGATGCCATCTGGGAAGGTAAGGTGATCAACGGGATATTGCGCAATCTCTCTACCCTGCTAGAAATTCCCATAAATAGCGCCAAGGATTTGAGTCAGTATCGAAAGCGCATGAGTGCGCTCGTTGCGGGCTAATGTAGCCATTTCCCGACAGTTCATGTGCCTAGCTTGCTCTACCCCTATGCTTTTCCTTGGTTTTATTCTGGTATGGAAACTGCCTAGCACTACTGCCCGGCTTCCTGGGTCTGACGAAGGAGTGTTCCTGTGAAAAAATTCCTTGCACTCGGCACGCTGGTTTTGTTGCTTGCTGGTTGTGCCAGTAATCCCTACGGCTACAATTCTACTGCTTTGGGGAGTAGCCCAACCACCACCGATACCGCAGCGGGTGCGGCCCTTGGGGCAGTGGCTGGGGCCGTGGTTGGCAATCAAAGTGGTAGCCCCTTGGCGGGTGCCGCCATTGGCGCCGGCCTGGGTGGTCTGGCAGGCTATGCGATCAGTAAGCAGCAACAGCCTGCCAACTGTCCCCCGGGCTACAACTGTACCCAGACTCCTCCACCCAATTGCCCGCCCGGTTATAGCTGTACACCCCAGTAACCGAGTCCGTGACCCTAGGCCCAGAAGATACCCTTGTCCCATGGCGGGAACTGGAGCTGGTCCAGCGGCTCGAATGGGCCTTGTGTCCGGAACTGCCTGCGGCATATCGTGAGGCCCTCCTGCAAGAGCAGTGGGTGCAAACCCGCTGCTATTTTGCGCGCCGCCAGGATTTGCATCCCGAGGAAATCGCCCTCCTGGCGCAGGATGCAGATTATGTGATTCGGCTTTGTATAGCCAAACGGCCTGATCTGAGCACGGAACAAATAGAATCCTTCTGCCACGACCGCGATCCCAACGTGCGCTATGCCGTTGCCAGAAATCCTTTGCTCCTTCCCGAGCAACGTACGCGGCTGTTGGTGGATATCGATGAACTGGTTCGACAAGCTGCTGCCAAAGGTCCGCGGAAAACCCAGACTCGTCAACGAGCCAATCAAGCTATTCTCTACCGCTAGATGGTCAAGTTTTGCGTTGCTCGTCTTGGTAAGAGTTCCGGCCATTGCTTTGCTGAGCCAGTTCTATGGTCTGCCATACTGATCTATTCAGGGCTCTTTTGCGGCTATCACTTCTTTGTACCGGGACTGGATCCCGTGCCCGGGAGCCTTTGGGATACCCTCACTAATTGGGACGCCAAATGGTATCTCGATATCGCCCAGTCGGGATATCAATACCAGACAGACTCCAAGCAAGGACAAAACATCGTCTTCTTTCCTCTGTATCCCTTGCTACTGCGTGCCCTGGGTTGGCTTTTGCCACTGCCACTAGCAACTCTGGGAATTCTCTTGGCCCTTTTCTCTGGCCTCCTTTCGGTGCTGCTTTTTGCGCGATTTGCCCGGGCAAACCTAGCCGCTGAGGATGTCTCCTGGGCGACTCTAGCCTATGCCCTGTATCCTGGTGCCTTCTTTTTTGTCAGCGCCTATCCCACCGGACTGATGAATTGCCTGTTGCTCGCGACCTTGCTTGCTTGGCAACGACAACGGTACGCATGGTCGGCGTTGTGGGCGGGGGTAGGCAGCGCCAGTGGGCCGCTTCTGGTCTTTGCTGCCTTTGCCATCTGGGTACTGATGGCCAGCCGAGCATGGCGGGCACGGGGCTGGGTGGCGCTATGGACCCTCTTGCCGCTGGGGATTCTGGCCGAATCGGGATTGTTGCTTTTCGTGCTGTATCAGTTCCTGCTCTTTCACGACCCTTGGGCCTTTATCACTGCCCATGGCTCTTATCTGGGAGAGCTTTCCCCTTGGCAAAAAATCCAGCGAATCCTTAGCCTCTATCCCTTTCGCGGGGCCGACTACACTCCCCTTTGGCGGGCCCTGCTGGGACAAAGAACCCAATGGAATCCCGCCCGTTCTGTGTATTTTCTTTTGAATGCCGTAGTCCTTGCCTGTAATCTCCTGGCTCTTGGGTTCTTTGGGTGGCGACGCCAATGGGCGTGGCTATGGTTGGGAGGCGTGCTGGTCGGGGCCTATGTATGGTTTCAGGGAGCGAGCCAGGGACCAGTTTCCACCTACCGATTGCTCTATCTGAATATGCCCATCTTTCTGCTCTTCGGGAGCTTGGCAGCATCCCACCCCAACTGGGGAAGGGGACTCTTGTTTCTGAGTAGCGTGGGGCTCGTACTGCAGTCGGCCTTTTTTGTCTCGGGCCACTGGGCCTTTTAATGCTCGGGAAATTGACGAAGAACGAAAGCCCATTTACTCTATAAAAAAAGGTGATGAAGTCCGCCTGGAACCGTCCCTCGGGACTAATGACTTCTACTGGTACCTGGAAACGGGGACGGTAGATCATTTTGTCTGGCCTGGGGAGGTTTCATGCTCAAAGAAATTTTGTTGCAGGTTGCGCAGGTCCTGGCAGTCCTGCTGCTCTCGCCACTTCTCCATGGCTTTATCGTCAAAATGGAAGAGCGGGTCCAACGTGGACTGGGGCCCTCGATTTTCCAACCCTACCGAGATCTCTGGAAACTCTTCCACAAAACCCAATTGGTACCTGAAACAGCCAGTTGGATTTTTTTCTGGGCCCCGGTGGTGGCATTTGTCGCCATGATGATCGTGCCCATGCTCATTCCCGTACTGACGAATTTCCCCTTACCCCTTTCGGATATGGGAGATATCCTGGGCGGCGGGCTGATCCTGACCTTGGGGAGCTTTTTCATCCTCTTGGCTGGCTTGGATGCCGGCCAACCCTTTGGTGGCCTAGGCTCCAGTCGCGCGGTCATGCTCGGGATCCTGGCCGAGCCTACCCTGATTCTGGTGTTTGTGGGCATTACCTTCCTGGATCATTCCATGCTGCCCTTTGTTGCCAACCATCTACTGGCACAAAACTCCATCGCGTACTGGAGTCCAGCCCATATTTTTCTGGTCTTGGCCTTCCTCATCCTCTTGACGGTGGAGACCGACCGGCTGCCCATTCATTCCACCATCCCCTACGAGATCTACATGATCGACGAGGCCCGTATCCTGGAATACTCGGGTCCACTATTGGCTTTGCTCAAGTGGGCCAGCTGGATGAAACAATTCATTCTCTACACCATTTTTCTCAATGTTTTCTTCTTGCCCTGGGGGCTTTCCGCTACGGGAGATCTGGGATCGGAACTCCTGACGGTGCTGCTCCTCTTTGCCAAGTATGGAGCCCTGGGACTCTTCATGGTGATGGTGGACACAATGCAATCGCGTCTGCGTTTTTACCGCTATCAAGAGCCGCTGGCCCTGTCCTTTCTCTTTGCCGTGCTCGCCATCGTCGCCGATCAACTCTAGGAGTGCTGCATGCTTATCTTTCATCTGGATCCCTTGGCAAGCGCGCTGTTCAGTCTCCTGGCCATCATGGCTTTGGTCTTGTCCTTTGTGATGCTGGGTTCCCATTGGTTGAAAAACCACGTCTACGCCTTTGCGGCTGAATCCTGGGTCATTGCCGCCATTTCGACCTCCATTGGTTTTTATGGCCATTATCCGGAACTCTACTTGATTGCACTGCTCTCGGCCCTTTTTCGCGGCACCCTGCTACCCTATCTGATCATGCGACTCATCAGCCGCATGCATCTTCATCGCGAATTCACTCCCTTACTGAAGCCCTCTTCCAGTATGTTGCTGGGCGCTGCTTTGGTGATTTTTTCCTACGAAGTGGCACGGCAGTTGGGGCTGGCTTTGCATCTGGCCGATAACATTGCGGTGCTGGCATTGACCTGCATGTTCAGTCTCAAACTCATTGGCTTTTTGATGATGATTCTACGGTCCGAAGCCATCAGCCATATTCTGGGATTGCTGGTAATTGAAAATGGCATTTTTCTGGGTTCCCAGATCATCGTACCCGGGATGCCGGAGTTACTGGAATTGGTGATCATTTTCGATTTGTTGATCATTGTCCTCGCTTTTGGGATGCTGGTTCGACTTCTCCAGAGTCACGCGGGCACCACTAGCAGCCAAGGTCTGCAGAAGTTAGTGGGTTGACCATGGCCCTCATTCCGATGTTGATTGCTGCTCTCTGGATAATACCGGCACTGGCCATCGTGGCGATCTTGATCCTGCGCCGTCCGCGCTATAGTGAGTTTCTCAACCTCGCCAGTGCCGTTGTGGTATTTGTCTTGACTCTGGTAATCCTGGTGATGGCCCCCAACCAGGCCTTGGTATTCTGGCAAGACTGGATCTTGGTGACCCCACTGGGAGCTTGGGTCCTTTTTTGTGTGGGTGTGGTGTATTTGTTGGCATCCATGTATGCCATTGGCTACATGCGACTGCTTCCCGAAGAAAAACCGAGATTGCCAGTCTTTTACTCCTTGCAGGCGGGCTTCGCACTGACCATGCTCATCGCCCCTTTGATGAACAATCCCGGTATTTTTTGGATCGCCATCGACTTTACCACCATTGTGAGTGCCTTCCTGGTGGGTTTTGAGCGAGAAGCCGAGTGCATCGAGGCAGCCTGGAAATACCTGATCGTGGTATCGGCGGGACTGGCTTTGGCGCTCCTGGGTATTGTGCTCTTTTACTGGGGTGGCACTTTTATTCTGGGGCCCAGCTATGATCTCACCTGGGCCAATCTGCGATTGACAGCTCCCCATGTTCCCGAAACCTTGCTGTTTTTTTCATTTCTCCTGACCTTGGTTGGTTTTGGTACCAAAGTGGGGTTGGCGCCCATGCACACTTGGTTGCCAGATGCCCATAGTGAGGGACCGGCACCGGCCTCAGCCATGCTTTCGGGGGCCTTGCTCAACATTGCCTTGCTGGGCATCTACCGCTTTCTTGCCATTGTCGATGCGGGTGGGTATGGACTGTTGGGTCATACGGCCTTGCTGGTCTTGGGAGTCTTTTCTTTACTGGTGGCGGCGCTGTTCATCGTCCGCCAGGATGGTGCGAAGCGTCTTTTTGCCTATTCTTCCCTGGAGCATATGGGGGTACTGGCCATCGGCTTTGGTTTTGGTGGCCCCATTGCCTTTGTTGGGACTATGTATCACATGATCAACCACTCCCTGACCAAATCACTGATGTTTTTTGGTGCAGGCAACATGATGCGTGCCTATGGCACCAAGTCCATGAGCAAAATGCGCCGGATTCTGCGCTATTACCCCTTCTCTGGTGGGATCTGGTTGCTGGGCGCTGTTGCCATCACTGGAGCTCCGCCCTTTGGTCTGTTTCTTTCGGAGTTGACCATTCTGCGGGGGGGGATTCTTAGCACCAATCCCTGGGCCGTATGGGTAATGGCCCTCCTGTTGATTCTGATCTTCATCGCTTTTTTGAATCACTTCCGACGAATGATCTGGGGCCCAGAGTCTGAAGCCCAACAAGAACCCTCCCTTGTCCTCTCTAGCTGGAATCTGGTGCCCATGATCCTTGCCTTGGTGCCCATATTGGTCCTCGGTCTCTGGTGGCCCCAAGGGCTTTGGAATTTCTTTGTTCATGCCTTTGCGGTCCAACCATGAAGCTGCCAAGCGTCGCTCCCACAACCGTATCCCGCCCAATTCAGCGGGAAGAGCTCCAGCCCCTGGCCAAACAACTCCTGGAACAAGGTATGCGCTTTCTCATGGCTTGGCACGACTGGGATCGGGAGGAGTGTGTGGTCAGATATCTCTTAAGTGAAAAGGAGAATCACCAGTTTTTGCAGCTCGTGCTGCAAGGCTACCGACAGCTACCGTCCTTGGCCCCTGTGGTGCCCCTACTGGGGTGGTACGAGCGGGAAATGCAGGATCTAGGAGGGCTGGAATTTACCGGTCACCCAGAACCCTATCCTTTGCTCATTCACGAGGGCTTTTCTCTTCAAGCCCCGCCCATGAGTCCCGAAGATCGCGGGGATCGGATCCAGGGTAGCTATGCCCCTCCCACCATGCCCGAACTGCGCAATGACCAGGTCCAGGACCTCTACTGGGGACCGATACGTGCCGATTTTGTCGAGACCGGAGAGTTCCATTTCTCCTACATCGGCGAAGGAATCCTCCATTATCATCCCCGCCTGTTCTATAAGCATCGGGGCCTGGAGAAACGCTTTGAGGGCATGCAGCCCGCGCAGGGAGTCATGTTGTCCGAACGGGTGTCGGGGGTCGGCAGCTTTTGCCATGCCCTGGCCTATTGTCAGGCAGTAGAGTCTGCGTGGGGAATAGAGGTTCCCCCCCGGGCCCAGCTGCTGCGGGTGATTCTGGCCGAATTAGAACGAGTTTATAACCATTTGCATTACTTTGGGTTGCTGACCAAAACCACTACCCTCAAAGTAGCTTCGGCCACGGGTTTTCTGTTCGAAGAGCAATGTAAACAATGGAATGCCAGGCTGACAGGCTCTCGTTTTTTGCGGGGAATTCTCTGCGTAGGTGGATTGCGTCAGGATCTGGCGGCGGAGCATTTGGGACGCGATCTGGAAACGCTGATTGCTAACGTCGACGGCTATGTACGGGATTTACACAATACCGCTTCCCATTTGGATCGCCTTATGGGCACGGGGATACTCCCTCGTCAGGCCGCCTTTGATCAAGGGGCTACCGGTCCGGTAGCCAGGGCTTCTGGGCTCGACCGCGATTTGCGCCGTGATCATCCCTATGGGGCCTATGTAAGGCTCCGTTTCAACGTCCCGGTTCGGCAAGACGGAGATGCCCTGGCCCGTGCCGAGGTGCGCGAGGAATCCTTGCGGGAGGCCTTTGCCCTCATCGTCCAGGCAGCGGGCCGGCTCAAGGCTGGACCCGTTCGCACGCAATTCCAGGTTCCTGCTGGGGAACAAGAGGGATTGGGTTGGGCGGAATCCCCACGTGGTTCCCTCCTGTACTGGGTGCGGATCCGCGATGGTCAGTTGCAGCGGGTAAAGATCAAATCCCCTTCCTTTTCTAACTGGCGGGTTTTTCCTTTGACGGTGCACCAGAGCAACCTGATGGATTACGCCATCAACGAAGCCAGCTTTGGCCTGACCATAGCTGGCTGTGATCGCTAGGGAGGAACGGCATGCCATTTTGGACGTGGATCGGAAGCAAAGGGGGTCGGGCCAGTACCCACTGGCCAGTCAGCGGCCCTGACGGACAAGACTCGGTACTGGGAATGCCACGCTGCCATCCCGAGCGCTGCCAGGCCGATTGTCGAGCCTGTGTCGATGCTTGCCCAACGGAAGCCATCCAGATAAAGGATGGGTGTCTAGAGATCGACTATGGTCGTTGTATCGTTTGCCAGAACTGTGTGGAGACTTGCCCAAGTGGTGCCATGGAAAGTACTGGGGACTGGGCCTTTGGGGTGCGGCAGCGCGACGACCTGCGTTGGCGGGAGGCATTGGCGAGTCCGGTCGCCACAACCCTCAAAAAACAGGTAGCCAGCAGCCTCCGCCGCAGCTTGCATATCAAACATGTCGATGCGGGTTCCTGCAATGGTTGTGAGTCCGAAATTGCTGCCCTCGATAATCCCTTCTATAACTTGCATCGTTTGGGGATCTTCTTTACCCCCTCGCCGCGCTTTGCCGATTTGCTGCTGGTGACTGGGCCGGTGACCCCCAGTATGCGAGACCCGCTGCTGGCCACCTGGGAGGCCATGCCGGAGCCTCGAATGATCCTGGCGGTAGGAACCTGTGCCGTTTCGGGGGCACCCATGGATCTGGGCTACGCCGCCGGACACGGACTGGAAGGTCTGTTGCCCGTGGATCTTTGGCTGCCGGGTTGCCCTCCCAATCCCGCAGCCCTCATTCATGCCCTGCTTGTGCTTCTGGATCGTCAACCCCAGCGGGTAGAGGGAGGCCGGTATGCTAGATAGTTTTGCTATTGCTACCCTGTTGTTTGTGGTGACCATTCCCTTTGGCATCCTGGGGTGGATGCGATGGGCGCGCTGGAGCTTGATTTTGGGCAGCATCACCTTGCTGCTGGGTTGTCTACTGGTTCAATCGCAGCACGAGAGCAGCGCGGTACTCTGGCAGGTGGGCGGCGACACGATTTCCTGGCAACTGCAGCCAGCCGTGGCGTGGTTGCTCTTTTGGGGTGCCTTGGCCGCCTTGGCCGCCTTTTTTTCTCCCAATCGAGCCCGGCGGCCTGGGCTTTGGTTTGCCGGGGCTGCTGTCGCCTTGCTGGGCAGCATTGGGGTTGCGGGTTTGCAGGAGGGTATTTCCTTTTTGATATCTTGGGAGTTTTTGAGTTTTGGTGGGGCCATCCTGTTGCTGGCAGACCGGCGGCAGGAAGTAGAACAAGCAGGATCTGCCAATCTCTTCATGCTGGCCCTGCTGGAAATCGGGGCAGTCGCCTTGTTGCTCTGTCTCTTGCTCCTCGGTGCAAAGAGTACGAATTTTTCCACTTGGGCCGCCACTTGGGCAGCGTATCCCCATGCGGCCTTTGGCATTGCAGTGCTCTTTCTTATCGGTTTTGGGGCCAAGCTTGGCATTCTGCCCTTCTATGAATGGTATCCTGGCGCCTATGGCAGTGGCACCGGGGCTTCGGGAGCGATCCTATCGGGGATCGTCCTCAACGTCGCCTATTTTGCCCTGGGCCGAGCCATTCTCCACTGGCTGCCAATCCAGGCTGCCAATAGCACAGGTATCTTGTTGGTAGCCTTGGGGACGGTGTCCGCCATCCTCGCTATCCTCTATGCCTTTCAACAAAATGACTGGCGGCGTCTACTTGCCTTTTCGACGGCCGAAAATGCGGGTTTGGCGGTGGTCGCCCTGGGTGCTGCCTCCCTCTTTCGGGCCGAAAGCCTGATGACGCTGAGCGCTTTGGCCTGGACTGTCAGCCTGATTCATTTGGGTGGACATAGCCTAGCTAAGGGAGGGATGATGCTCGCCGCCGATCGTTCCGCCGATACCCAGGGCGGCTACCAAATCGCACCCAGTCGGATCCTCGCTTTGGCCCCTTGGACCTTGGGGCTGGGGGCCTTGATCGCGGCCATGAGTCTGGCCGCCATGCCCCCAACCGCTGGCTTTGCCAGCGAGTGGTACCTCTTTCAGACGGTTTTCCAGGATTTCCATTTGCAAAATACCGCCGCAAAAGTCACGTTGGCTTTGGGCGGGGCTGGCCTGGCGCTGACCGCCGCCATTGCCCTGGCGACCATGGTCAAGGTCTTTGGCATTGGTTTGCTGGGAATCCAGACCGAGTCAGCTCCATCACGCCCTCGGGGGACTTGGCCCGTACTGGGTATGGGCCTGCTGGTCTTGGCCTATGCCGTATGCTTGCCCTGGACCCTCTCCTTTCTTTCCCATGGGGGCTGGCCCGCAGACGCCGTGGCGGCGATGACCCAAGGACCCATCCTCATCCCGCTGCATTTTCACTTCGCCTTTATTTCGCCGCCCCTGTTGCTGCTCGTGGGTCTTCTCTTTGCCATGATTCCTGGGGGATTGCTCTATTGGAGTCATCTTCGTCAAGGTCGGCGGCGGGTACCAGTCTGGGCCCACGGTCTACCCCAGGTGCAGAGCCAAAATGCCGTTACCGCTTTGGCGTTTTCCAATGCCTTGCGCGTTTTTTATAGCTTTGTCTATCGCCCCCAGAATTCTCTGCAGCAAGCAACTACCGACCGAGAGTACTTTATCAAGGAATTACACTTCAATTACAGCGAAGCACCGGTGTTCGGACCTTGGCTTTTTCAACCATTGGTACGGGTGATCCAGTTCTTGAGTGATCGTCTTGGACTGGCAATTCAGAATGGTTCTCTAAATTCCTATTTGGCTTATATTGGAATTTTATTACTCATTGTCTTTGCGAGTGTTTTTTATGTCTAATGTAGGAGAGAGCGAATGGTTTCCACTTTGGGGTTCATAGCGATTTTTGCCATCATCGGCGCGTGGGCACGCTATGGGCAAACCTTGTTGGTACAAACCGTTTTTGGGCGAGGTTTTCCCTGGGCTACGCTCAGTATCAATGTTCTGGGATGTTTTATCATGGGATTTCTCTTTTTTGAGACCTTGGAACGAATTTCCATCAACCCGGAACTTCGTACTGGAATGCTGACGGGTGGCTTGGGTGCCTATACTACGTTTTCTACTTTTTCATTGGAAACTCTGGTGCTCTTTGAGAATGGCGAGCCCATAAAGGGTCTTCTTTATATGTTTTCTTCGCTCTTTTTGTGTGTGGCTGCGGCCTTTGCCGGTGCCTGGATATCCCGCAGCATCTGAGAGGTAATGGTATGACAACCGTATCGGTAGTGCGTATTTATATCAAAGAAGGTGATAAACACCATGGCCACAATCTGATGGAAGAAATTTTTCGCATGCTCCATGACCAATACAAAGTCCATGGTGTTACCGCTTTTCGCGGTATCGCCGGCTTTGGCAGTAAGGGAACGGTGCATGCCGACGACATCCTGCGCTTGAATGTCCACTTGCCTTTGGTGCTAGAATTTTTTGATGAACCCGAAACCGTGGATGCGGTAATGCCCCGGTTGCTGGATCTGGTGCCAGCAAACCATATCCTCCGCTGGGAAGCGGATTGTGGCTGCACGTGAATGAATCATCACTATTGTCCGTTGTGCTATGCTGAAATACCCATGGGAAGCGTAGTATGCCCAGCCTGTGGCCGCGACATAGAGGCATGGTCCCAGCAGACCCCCTACTTTGACCGGCTCCTGTGGGCCTTGCGGAATCCTCATCCTGAGGTGCGGATGGGTGCCATTCTCAGCCTGCAAAATCAAGCTCGGGAGGAGGCAGCTATCCCCTTGGCGGAGCTGGCCATGGCGTATCCGGTGGATGTGATTCAGGGCTTGGCAGTGGTGCAGGCACTAGCCCATCTACCGGCAGGTCAGCTTCGATCGCTCTCGAAGGACGATATCAGGATATCTTGGCCGTTGCCGAACAACTGAGTACTGCCTTTCCCAAGAGCAAGCCAAGCCTCTTGAAAAGGGCATTACACAGTAAAGAAAAAGACAAGGAAGCCATTCATTATCATTATGATGTTTCCAACGATTTTTACCGTCTCTGGTTGGATAAAAATCTGGTCTATTCCTGCGCCTATTTCCAGACTGGCAAGGAAGATATCGATACGGCCCAAGAACAAAAGCTTGATCATATCTGCCGCAAACTCCATTTGCAGCCAGGCGAAAAGCTCTTGGATATTGGCTGTGGCTGGGGCGGCATGTTGAGTTTCGCCGCACGACACTATGGCATCCAGGGCGTGGGGGTGACCTTGAGCGAGGAGCAATATGCCTTTGCCCAGGAGCGCATGGCACGTGAGGGGCTTGCCGATCGGGTGGAGATCCGCCTGCAAGATTATCGAGATATCCCGGAGCGTGATCATTTCGATAAAGTCAGCTCCATTGGTATGTTTGAACATGTGGGGAGGGAAAAGCTGCCGGAATACTTCGAGGTCATCGCGCGGGTCTTGAAGGAGGGTGGTTGGGTCCTCAATCATGGTATTACTGCCAGTTCGCCCGATGATGTCGGCGGCCACCCCTCTGGTTCAGACTTTATCGACAAATATGTCTTTCCCGACGGCGAGATCCCCCATCTATGGCGGGTGGTTCGAGATATGGGGGGAGCCCATTTGGAAGTTCTCGATGTGGAAAATCTTCGTCCCCATTATGCCCAGACCCTGATCCACTGGGTGCGGCGTCTGGAGGCTCATCGGGAAGAGGCGGTCCGCCTGGTGGGCGATAAGGTCTATCGCATCTGGGCGATTTACATGGCCGGGTGTGCCTATGGGTTTTGGCGGAACTGGTCGGCTCTCCATCAAGTGCTGGCCGTCAAGCAAAGCAAAGAAGAACTCACGCCCAGACCATGGGAACGGCGATATCAATACCAAGAGGGCGATCTTTTCCGCTTGGCAGAACCCGATTGGGGCGATCTGTGAGTCTTGCTTCCATACGCTCCATTACCCTGGTTCGCCATGGGCTGACTGAGTGGGCCGCCAGTGGCCAGCACACCTCCATCACGGATGTGGATCTCACGGAGCAGGGGCGAGAACAAGCAAAGATCCTCTGGCGGCACTTTGCGCAGGGGGAACACCATTTTGATGGGGTGTATTCCAGCCCTTTGCGGCGCGCGCTCCATACGGCGGTGCTGGCCGGTTTCAGTCCTTCTCTCCATCCCAAGTTACAGGAATGGCACTATGGTCGCTATGAAGGCAAGACCAGCGCCGAGATTCATCGGGAGGACCCAGGCTGGACCATCTTTCGCTAAAAAAGATCTACCCAAGATCGTTGAGCCCATTATTAAAAATGCTGAGCAATTCTCGGTCACTCCGTTGGATATGGCATATCTTCTTGCGGAAGTGGCGTACGGCATGGAAAATCATTTCCAGCAACCCAAAGGTGTTTTTGACGGGGGCTCGAAGTCATGAAAATTGTGGAAGAAAATTCGGAGAAGGTACTCTTGGAAATGACCCTGGACGAGGCACAAGAGCTAGCCAATGAGGTGAAGCGTCTGGAAAAATTATTTGGTGCAACGGCGGCTGATTTACTGAAGCTACTGCCCACTCCCAAGGAGGAGGGACCAGAATCACCTCGCTACGAGTGGAGTGATCCCGCCCACTGAAACAATCTTCCTATCCCTTAGGTATTTTGTCTGGATTCCTATTCCCTTGCTTCACGGGATGGGGGTAAGGCTGCGGCCTTCTCCACATGGTGAGTAGCTCATGGTTTCTCGCGGGATGGATTGATATCCCAAACGAAATACCCTAAAGAAAAAGAGGCCAAATGCTTTCTGGCCTCCATGGGAAACTGGGGTGGCTGATGGGGCTCGAACCCACGACAACCGGAATCACAATCCGGGGCTCTACCTGCTGAGCTACAGCCACCAAAGAGATATTATTCTATAACCTGGGGATGCAATCTCGCAAGAGTGAGCAACTCCCTTCAATCCCAGCTCAATGCCCCTCCCGTTTGATATTCGGTAACCCGTGTTTCAAAGAAGTTCTTTTCTTTCTTCAGATCCATCATTTCGCTCATCCAGGGGAAGGGGTTCTGTACCCCCTGCCATTGGGGAGCGAGCCCGATTTGGCTCAAGCGCCGGTTGCCAATATAGCGTACATATTCTTGGAACATGGGAGCATTGAGTCCGAGGACGCCCCGGGGCATGGTATCATCGGCGTAGGCGCACTCAAGCTCTACGCCATGACGGATGAGATTGGTGATCTCCTCCTGGAATTCTTCGGTCCAGAGCTGTGGATTTTCGATTTTGATCTGATTGATCAGATCGATCCCAAAATTACAGTGCATGGACTCGTCCCGCAGGATATATTGATATTGTTCGGCAGCACCCACCATTTTGTTTTGCCGACCCATGGCCAGGATCTGGCTAAAACCCACATAGAAGAAGGTCCCTTCCATGATGGTGGCAAAGACAATGAGGGAGCGCAGCAACTGTTGATCATTCTCCAGTGTGCCAGTTTTGAACTGGGGATTGGCCAAAATCTCAATGAAGGGTATCAAAAAGTCATCTTTGGCGCGCACCGAAGGGACTTCATGATACATATTGAAAATCTCGCCCTCATCCAGGCCTAAGCTTTCGACAATGTATTGGTAGGCATGGGTATGGATGGCTTCCTCGAAGGCCTGCCGCAACAGATACTGCCGACACTCGGGGGCGGTAATATGGCGATAGGTGCCAAGGACAATGTTGTTGGCCGCGAGACTATCTGCAGTGACAAAAAATCCCAGATTGCGCTTGACGATGCGGCGCTCATCTTCGCTCAAGCCCTTGGGATCTTTCCAAAGGGCGATGTCCCGCGCCATCTGTACCTCCTGCGGCATCCAGTGATTGGCGCAGGCGGCCAGATATTTATCCCAGGCCCATTGATACTTGAAAGGTACGAGCTGGTTGACGTCGGCCTTGCCGTTGATGATGCGCTTATCCTCGGCGCGCACACGCTGGATGCTCTGGTCCTGCATTGCACTATCGGCCATGCCCACAGGGATCTCGTGATAGGCAGTGGCAACAAAGCTTTTGTTGCTGTCATCGGAAAAGTCAAGCATGAGTTTCTCCTTGCAATTATTGGCAGGCTTCGCAACCAGGGTCGTCGATGGCGCAGGCCTTGAGGGTGGGAACAGCATTCAGGGTTCCTGTTTGGACCGTTGATTTTTCGGCCGCCGTTGCTCCCAGGGAACGAAGATAATAGGTGGTCTTGATACCGCGTTGCCAGGCAAGGCGATAGGTCTCGTCAATTTTTTTGCCGGAAGCTTGGGCAAAATAGAGGTTTAGACTCTGGGATTGGTCCAGCCATTTCTGCCGCCGGGCCCCGGCCTCCACCAGCCATTTGGCATCGATTTCAAAGGCGTTGGCGTATAAGGGCTTGAGGGTTTCGGGGATGCGGTCGATGGGCTGGATGGATCCGTCGAAATACTTGAGATCATTGACCATTACCTCGTCCCAGAGTCCCAGGTGTTTGAGGTCGGCCACCAGGAACTGATTGACGACGGTGAATTCTCCGGAAAGATTCGACTTGACGTACAGATTTTGATAGATGGGTTCAATGCCTTGGCTGACGCCCACGATATTGGAGATGGTGGCGGTAGGGGCGATGGCCAGGCAATTGCTGTTGCGCATCCCGCCGCGCACCTTTTCGCGCAGGGTCGACCAGTCGAGGCGCTGGCTGCGATCCAGATCAACGCCGTTGACACGGCTTCGTGCCAGGATTTCGATACTGTCGATGGGCAGGATTCCCTGGCTCCACAGGGAGCCGGGGAAGCTCTGGTAGCTGCCGCGCTCACGGGCAAGGTCAGCCGAGGCGTCAATGGCATGGTAGCTGATCAGTTCCTGACTGATGTCGGCAAAGAGCACAGCTGCCTCGGAAGCATAGGGGATGCGCAGGGCGAGGAGGGCATCGGAAAAGCCCATGAGCCCCAGTCCCACCGGGCGATGACGCAGGTTGCTGTTGCGAGCCTTGGCCAAGGCGTAATAGTTGATATCGATGACATTGTCCAGCATGCGCATGGCCACACGGATGGTACGGGCCAGTTTATCGGTGTCGATACACTCCAGGATTTCCTGGGCTGATATTTCACCACGGAGGGAAAGAGAATCTTTCCTGGCGGGAATGCGCAGATGGCTCAGGAGATTGACGGAACCCAAATTGCAGACGGCTATTTCCTTGTCGCTGGTGTTGAGGGTGATTTCCGTACAAAGATTGGAACTGTGGACCACGCCCACGTGTTGTTGTGGACTACGTAGATTGCAGGGGTCTTTGAAAGTGATCCAGGGATGGCCCGTCTCAAAGAGCATGGTAAGCATCTTGCGCCAGAGGGCAATGGCTGGCAGACGCTTAAACAGAACGATTTCGCCCGCATCCGCCATGCGCTCATAGTGTTCGTACCGCTCCCGAAAAGCCGTTCCGAAAGAATCGTGCAGATCGGCAACCTCATTGGGGCTAAAAAGAGTCCATTCGCCACCGCTTTCCACCCGTTCCATGAAGAGATCGGGAATCCAGTTGGCAGTATTCATGTCGTGGGTACGGCGGCGGTCATCGCCGGTGTTTTTGCGCAGCTCCAGAAACTCTTCAATATCCAGGTGCCAGGTTTCCAGATAGGCGCAGACGGCACCCTTGCGCTTGCCCCCCTGGTTGACGGCGACGGCAGTGTCGTTGACTACTTTCAGGAAGGGCACAACCCCTTGGCTTTTGCCATTGGTGCCCTTGATATAGGAGCCGAGTGCCCGGACGCGGGTCCAGTCGTTGCCAAGCCCCCCAGAGTATTTGGAGAGGAGAGCGTTGTCCTTGATGGACTCATAAATACCATCCAGGTCATCGGCCACAGTGGTTAAGAAGCAGCTCGATAGCTGGGGCCGCAAGGTGCCGGAATTAAAGAGGGTTGGTGTGGAACTGACAAAGTCGAATTGGGAGAGGACTTCGTAGAAGGCGATGGCCTGCCCTTCGCGGTCGATCTCTTCCAAGGCAAGACCCATGGCCACCCGCATCCAGAAGGCTTGGGGCAGTTCTATGCGCCGTTCGCGGATGTGCAGGAAATAGCGATCATAAAGGATCTGCAGGCCGAGATATTGAAAATGGAGGTCTCGTTCCGGTCTAAGGGCGGCCGTAATCCGGTCCAGATCAAACTGGCCAAGGCGCGGGTCAATGAGCTCGTGGCGAATGCCCGTCTCGAGATAATCCCGAAAATATTCCGGATAGCGTTGTTGCATTTGGGCTTGGGTGCTGGGCTGCTGCAACACCTCGCGGCGAATGCGATCCAGGAGGAGTCTGGCCGAAACATAGGCATAGGCAGGGTCCTGTTCAATCAGAATCCGACTCGCCAAAATGGGGGCCTGGAATACCTCCTGTTCACTGATCCCGTCGTAGAGATTTTTCAGGGTGCCCTGCAGGATGGCTTCCGGCGCGACGGCCTCGCCCAGGCCGGCACAGGCCTCGGCAATGACAGCCTGCAGCCGTTGCCGATCCAGTGGGATCGTTTGACCGTTATCCAAGCGTACTTGGATTTCCTTTGCTGGCGCTTCCTGTCGGTGCCGTTGCGCTCGTTCCCGGGCGCGCTCCTCCCGGTAGAGAACATAGGCCCGGGCGACTTCGTGCTCACCGGCGCGCATTAAGGCGAGTTCCACCTGGTCCTGGATATCCTCGATATGAAAAGTCCCTCCTCCCGGCTGACGACGGGTCAGGGCTTCGACCACCTGCTGGGTCAGGCGGATAACTTGATCCCGCACGCGGGCGCTGGCAGCCCCCGTGCTGCCTTCCACGGCCAGGAAGGCCTTGGTCATGGCCACCTGGATTTTGCTGGTTTCGAAGGGAACCACTGCACCATTGCGACGGATTACGCGGTGGAGGGATTCCTGGGAAGCGGAGAGACTGGGTTGCGCTGCGAGTGACATGGTTTTCCCCATTGAGCCTTGCTTTTCACAACATATAGTTGGATTTGTGTCTTGTCAATCGTATATATTGTGTTGATAACAGGGTGGAAGAACTGGGGATAAGTGGTGGATGGTTATGTATAGACTTGTTCTAAATTGTCACTGGGCGCATACTCCTTTTACGAAAGCGGATGGAGTGCAGAATCATGACGGAATTGGCCCTGCAATTGGCACAGGATACCCTGCTGCGACCAGCCGGTATTGATGAGGTGGTACTTGATCGGATTTTCAGCCAGCTCAGCCAGCGCGCCCTGGATGATGCAGATCTGTATTTTCAGTACAGTCGAAGCGAGTCATTCAGCCTGGAAGAGGGCGCGGTCAAATCTGGAAATCACAGCATCCAGCAGGGAGTGGGGGTGCGCGCCTTGCAAGGGGAAAAGCAGGGGCTGGCCTATTCCGACGAGATTGCCGTGGAGGCATTGCTGGGTGCTGCCAAGGCCGCGCGAAGTATTGTGCATCACGCGGGCGGCGAGCGTTCCCTGCAATGGCGCTCACGATCTGGTTTGCAGTTGTACTCGGGAAATGACCCCCTAGCTAGTATCAGCAACTCCGAAAAAATCGCCCTTCTGGAACGCTTGGAGGCCGCTGCGAGAGCGCGGGATCCGCGGGTAGTGCAAGTCATGGCCAGTCTGGTTGCTCGTCATGAAGTGGTGCTGGTGGCGCGGCTCGACGGAAGCCTGGCTGCCGATGTGCGGCCTTTGGTGCGCTTGAATGTCACCGTAGTTGCCGAAGAACATGGGCGGCGAGAGCAGGGCAGTTATGGGGGGGGTGGGCGTCATGACTATCGCGAGTTCCTTGCCAGTGGCGCTGTCGAGCACTATGCCCACGAGGCGGTGCGGCAAGCCCTGGTCAATCTTGCGGCAATGCCCGCCCCAGCTGGTACCATGGATGTCGTATTAGGTCCAGGTTGGCCTGGGATTCTGTTGCATGAGGCCATTGGCCATGGTTTGGAGGGGGACTTCAACCGCAAGGGCAGTAGTGCCTTTGCCGGACGGATCGGCGAGCGAGTAGCGGCGCCAGGGGTAACGGTGGTAGATGACGGTACTCTGCCGGGCCGTCGTGGAAGTCTGAACCTGGACGATGAGGGTACGCCCACCCAGTGTACCGTACTCATTGAGGACGGTATCCTGCGTGGCTATCTGCAGGATACCTTAAATGCCAGACTGATGGGCGAACGCTCCACGGGTAATGGCCGGCGCGAATCCTATGCCCATCTGCCCATGCCACGGATGACCAATACGTATATGCGGGCCGGCAGCCGCGATCCCCAAGAGATCATTGCCAGTGTGCAAAAGGGAATTTATGCCGTGAATTTTGGCGGTGGTCAGGTAGACATCACCAGCGGAAAGTTTGTCTTTTCGGCTTCGGAGGCCTATCTGATTGAAAATGGAAAGATTACCCATCCTGTGAAAGGGGCCACATTGATTGGCAATGGTCCCGATGTGCTGACGCGGGTTGAAATGATCGGCAATGATCTCCAATTAGATACAGGTGTGGGTACCTGCGGTAAGGAGGGACAAAGTGTCCCGGTGGGCGTTGGTCAAGCCACCTTGAAGATACGCGAGCTGACGGTCGGTGGCACCCAATGATGACGGCTTGCCCCTTGCCAGCTATTCTTCCTGGGTCTACCATTGCTTGACTTGGGGTTTTCTGTCTGTTTTGGACTCCCATGGGGGGAGGCGAGGCTATGAATAACGTTTTCAAGAACGTACTTTTGTGGGTAGCCATTGGTGTTATCCTGATATTCGTTTTCCAGAACCTGAATTCGACGTCTTCGCCGCCATCCCAGGCCATGGATTTTTCCACCTTTATCAACAGCGTAAAGCAGGGCCAAGTCGCGGATGTGACCATGAATGGCAACCATCTGACGGGCTCGTTGAGTTCTGGTCAGCAGTTCAGTGTCTACACTCCGGCCAATGATACCCAGCTGGTGCCCCAGCTCTTGGCCGCGGGTGTTAAGATTACGGTCAAGCCCCCCGAGGGGCAGTCCTTGTTGCTCGCCTTGCTCATCAATTGGTTTCCGATGCTCCTCCTCATTGCGGTATGGATTTTTTTCATGCGGCAGATGGGTGGGGGGGGTGCTGGTGGCCGTGGTGCCATGAGCTTCGGGCGGAGTCGGGCACGCATGCTCAGTGAAGAGAACAATAAAGTTACCTTTGCTGATGTGGCGGGTGTAGAAGAGGCCAAGGAAGAAGTTGCAGAAATCGTCGACTTTCTTCGTGACCCCCAGAAGTTCCAACGCTTGGGCGGGCGAATTCCCAAGGGAGTGTTGCTCATGGGCTCGCCGGGTTCCGGTAAAACGCTATTAGCTCGGGCTATTGCTGGCGAGGCCAAGGTACCTTTCTTTTCCATCTCCGGCTCTGATTTTGTGGAAATGTTTGTGGGTGTGGGGGCCTCCCGGGTACGGGATATGTTTGAGCAGGCCAAGAAGCATGCCCCCTGTATTATCTTCATTGACGAAATTGATGCTGTAGGTAGGCAGCGGGGTGCTGGACTCGGCGGTGGTAATGATGAGCGCGAGCAGACCTTGAATCAAATGTTGGTGGAAATGGATGGATTCGAGGGAACCGAAGGCATCATTGTCATCGCTGCCACCAATCGTCCCGATGTCCTGGACCCCGCCTTATTGCGACCGGGCCGTTTTGATCGGCAGGTAACAGTTCCTCTGCCGGATATTCGTGGACGGGAGCAGATCCTTCAGGTTCATATGCGTAAGGTACCCTTGGCTCCCGATGTAGACCCCAAGATCATTGCCCGAGGAACGCCAGGTTTCTCTGGTGCTGACCTGGCCAACCTGGTCAATGAGGCAGCCCTCATGGCCGCCCGCAAGAGTAAGCGCTTGGTGGATATGCATGACTTTGAGGATGCCAAAGATAAGGTGATGATGGGCGCCGAGCGCAAGTCGGTGGTCATGAGCGACAAGCAGCGGGAGACTACGGCCTATCATGAGTCGGGACATGCGGTGGTCGCCAAACTTTTGCCCGGCACGGATCCAGTCCATAAGGTCACCATTATTCCTCGGGGTCGCGCCCTGGGGCTGACCATGCAACTCCCCACCGAGGATCGCTTCAATTACGAACGTCAGGAGATTTTGAATAATATCTCCATTCTCATGGGGGGACGCATTGCTGAAGAAGTCTTCTTGAATCAGATGACGACCGGTGCGGGAAATGATATCGAGCGAGCGACGGACCTGGCCCGCAAGATGGTAACCCAATGGGGAATGTCACAAATCGGTCCCATGGTGATTGGTGAAAAGGAAGAAGAAATGTTCCTTGGCCGAGAGATCAGTAAGCATAGTAGTGTCTCTGAACGTACTGCACAGACCGTGGATGAGGAAGTGCGGGCAATTATCCAGGAGCGCTATCAGGTTGCTCGCAAGCTGATCGAAGAAAATCGCGAGGTCGTGGAGCGAATGGCGCAGGCCCTTCTCAAGTTCGAGACCCTGGATGCGGCCCAAGTAAACGATCTGATGGCGGGTCGGGATCCTCGTCCTCCACAGGATACCTCGGGTACCCCAGCAACGGCGGGGGTTGGTCCTGCAGATGCTGTCAGTGGTTCTGGCGGTAGCAGCCTTCCCAAGTTGAATCCGGGAGAACATCCCGTTTGACCTTGCTTCCACTGCAGGCTAGACGCCCCTGGCTCCAGGGGCGTTCTTGTATTATGGGTATCCTCAATATCACCCCGGATTCCTTTTCCGATGGTGGGCGTTTTTTTTCCATCGATGCTGCGGTAGAGCAGGGGCGAAAGCTTTGGCAGGATGGTGCGGATATTTTGGACCTGGGTGCGGAGTCGACCCGTCCAGGCGCAGCTGATATCACACTGCAGGAAGAAATGGATCGTCTGCTGCCGGTGCTGGAGGCCCTACAGGGGAAAATTCCCATTCCCATTTCGGTGGATACCCGCAAGGCGGCCGTGATGCGTGCCGCCCATGCCCTAGGGGTGACACTCATTAATGACATCAGCGCTCTCAGCGATGATCCAGATGCCCTGCGTACGGTCGCAGAGTTGGGTCTGGACGTCTGCCTCATGCACAAGCGAGGAAGTCCGGCTACCATGCAGCAAAATACGCGATACGAAAACGTGGTCCTGTCCGTAAAGGAGTACTTGCAAGAACGCTTGGCAGCTTGTGTGGCTGCAGGGCTTGCGCGGGATGGTATTTTGCTGGATCCGGGTATTGGTTTTGCCAAGGACGATCCGGGCAACTTCCAGCTTCTGCGACGGATTCGGGAGCTGCAGTCCCTTGGTCAGCCACTGCTCCTGGGGATCTCCCGCAAGGGCTTTCTTGGGCGCTTGACGGGATTGGCTGATCCCGTCCAGCGAGATTTGGCTAGTCATAGCGCCATGCTTTGGGTAGAAAGTCAACTGGGCAGAGCAATCTATCGAGTTCACGATGTGGCTGGAGCGCGGCAGGCGTTGCGGATCTGGAACAGGCTTAGCGAAAGGGAAGAGAGAAGCAATGGGTAGGCAGTATTTTGGCACCGATGGGGTCCGGGGGCGGGTCGGAGAGGAACCGATGACCCCGGAATGGATTTTGCGGCTTGGCTGGGCTGCAGGGCGGGTCTTGACCGATGGGGTCCAACGACCCCGAGTGCTCATTGGCAAAGATACCCGATTATCGGGTTACTTGTTGGAGTCGGCCCTGGAGTCAGGTTTGGCTGCTGCAGGTGTCGATGTCCTCCTGGTGGGGCCACTGCCAACTCCGGCCATTGCCTATTTGACACGTACGTTGCGGGCTGATGCCGGGATCGTCATCAGCGCTTCCCATAATCCCTATGAAGACAATGGAATCAAGTTTTTTTCGGGCGATGGTTTGAAGTTGCCCGATCAAACCGAAGCAGCTATCGAGGCAGAGATGGCAAAGCCCTTGGGCTGTGTAGCCCCTGCGGCCCTGGGAAAGGCGCGGCGCCTAGAGGACGCTGCGGGTCGCTACGTGGAATATTGTAAGACCACATTTCCTGCGGATCTGGATTTGCGCGGCTTACGGATTGTGGTGGATGCCGCCCACGGAGCAGCTTACAAGGTAGCACCCATGGTTTTGACCGAGTTGGGTGCGGAAGTTCTTTCCATTGGGACCCAGCCCAATGGGATCAACATCAATGATGGAGTGGGTTCGACAGCGCCTGCCGCACTCCTTGCATCGGTAAAAAATGCAGAAGCCGACCTTGGGGTTGCCCTCGATGGCGATGGGGATCGAGTTTTGCTCATCGATTCCCAGGGTAATCCATGGGACGGTGATGCCATCCTTTGGCTCTTGGCCCATGCCATGCAGGAGCAGAGCGGTTTGGCTGGAGTGGTTGGAACGGTAATGAGCAATCTCGGCTTGGAGCGGGCACTTGCCCAAATGGGTATCCCCCTGGTACGCGCTCCCGTGGGTGATCGTTATGTCTTGGAGGCTATGCGTCGGTTGGGCTATCCCCTCGGCGGAGAAAATTCCGGTCATATCATAACCCCAGCCAACACTACCGGAGATGGCATTTTGGCAGCCCTGCAAGTACTGGCCTATCTGCGCAGACGGGGCAGTAGCCTGCAGGAGTGGTTTGGCAAACTCCATTTATTTCCGCAAGTGCTGCTGGGCATGCCCGTGCGGGGTGCCAGGGAACTCCTGCAGAAACCTGCGGTGCAAACTGCAATTGAAGAATCGGCCTTGGCCTTGGGAACGGCCGGACGGCTGCTGGTCCGGCCCTCGGGTACGGAGCCGCTGTTGCGTATCATGGTGGAGGCAGAGGATTATGACCTCGCCGAGCAAAGTGCCAAAGGCTTACAACAAAAAATACAGGCTTTCGCAGGAGAGTCGTAACGATGTTTTTGGCAAATTGACCAGTGCCAGGGGAGTGTTTAGACTGGCCGGTTCATTAGGAAATGATTGTGGCAAGAGGGGGTAAAAACGTGCGACCCATCATGGTGGCGGGTAACTGGAAAATGAATGGGCTCCACGCCGATGCACAGCATCTGACGCAAGCGATTCTGGACGCTGCTCTGGCACCAACGGTGCCAGAGGTGGTCTTGTTCCCACCCTTCACCTTGATTGCGAGTGTTGCCGCCATGGCCAGAGGCAGCTCTTTACGTTGGGGTGGGCAGAATCTTTTTTGGGAAAACCATGGGGCTTACACGGGAGAGATATCCGGGCCTATGCTTCGCGATCATGGATGTCGCTACGTCCTGGTGGGACACTCCGAACGGCGTCAGATCTTTCAGGAAAGCGATGAGATTGTTTTCCGCAAGGTCATGGCAGCCCTCCATGCAGGTCTTACCCCAGTAATTTGTGTTGGCGAAAGCGAACAGGAACGGGAAAGTGGTCGAACCTGGGAGGTGCTGGAGCGGCAAATGGCAGCGATTCTTCCCGCGCTAGGCGCCAACGGACAGCTGGCGAATCTGATCATTGCTTATGAGCCGATCTGGGCCATAGGTACGGGTAAAACAGCGAGTCCTGCGCAGGCGCAAGAAGTACATGGGTATTTGCGTTCTTTGGTGGCAAAAAAAAATCCGGCACTTGCGCAAAAGGTCCTCATTCTCTATGGAGGCAGTGTCAAGGCAAACAATGCCGGAGCATTGTTTGCCCAGGAAGATATTGATGGAGGCCTGGTTGGTGGCGCATCCCTGCAGGCCGGGGAGTTCGTACAAATTTGTCGGGTCGCTGAACAAGTGGGCCGAGGAGGCTAAGCATGTATACTGCCTTATTGATTTTTCAAGTATTGCTTTGCGTGGCCTTGGTCGCGTTGGTCCTGATCCAAAAAGGGCAGGGTGCTGACATTGGTGCAGTCTTTGGCGGTGGGGCTTCGCAGACGGTTTTTGGTGCTGCTGGCGCCGGGAATTTTTTGAGTCACGTAACTGCCGTACTGGCAGCATTGTTTTTTCTCAACAGCTTGGCCTTGGCGTATTTGTCTGACCATGTAGCTCATTCGGCAGCAACGGGCATTTCCTTGCCTGCCTCGGCGCCAGTTGCAACTACGGAAAGCCATGTGCCTGCTCCGGTAGTACCGGCGAGGTCCGCAGTTGCGCCACAGGGCACTAGCGGAGCCGCCCAAACAACCGCCCCCTTACATTCTGTGTCCAAGCCTTGACCTTATTGGCAGGCCATGCGAAAGTTTTAACTCACTCGCCGAAGTGGTGAAATTGGTAGACACACCGTCTTGAGGGGGCGGCGGCGCAAGCCATACCGGTTCGAGTCCGGTCTTCGGCACCAATCTCTACAGCCTATAGGGCTGTTTTTTTGTCTCTGGAGTATTCCAGAGCATTGATTATAGTGACTAAATTATTTTTATGATGGCTCCTTTGGGGCTGCAACAGAAACGGTGGAGGAGTCGGCCTGGTGCTTGATCATTACCTACCTGTGCTCATCTTTCTGGGGATTGCCTTGGTGGTAGGCATCGTGCCCTTAGTATTGGGTAGTAGCCTGGGTCCCAGTCGTCCCGATAGCGAAAAACTCTCTCCCTACGAATGTGGATTTGAGGCTTTCGAAGATGCGCGGGTCAAGTTTGATGTACGTTATTATCTCGTTGCCATCCTCTTCATTCTGTTTGATCTAGAGATCGCCTTTTTGTTTCCATGGGCGGTGGTTTTTGAGGCCATTGGTATGACCGGATTTTTGGCCATGATGATTTTTTTGGCCATCCTGGTTGTGGGCTTTGTGTACGAATGGAAAAAGGGGGCCTTGGAATGGGAATAGAGGGCGTTCTCGAAAAAGGTTTTGTCACCACGACCTTGGACACGGTAGTCAACTGGAGTCGAACGGGTTCTTTGTGGCCCATGACCTTTGGCTTAGCCTGTTGTGCTGTGGAAATGATGCACGCCGGCGCAGCTCGCTATGATCTGGATCGTTTTGGAATCATCTTTCGTCCCAGTCCCCGTCAATCGGACGTGATGATCGTGGCCGGTACCTTGGTCAACAAGATGGCCCCGGCACTGCGCAAAGTGTACGATCAAATGCCCGAGCCCCGTTGGGTGGTTTCCATGGGATCTTGCGCCAATGGCGGCGGGTATTACCACTATTCCTACAGTGTCGTACGTGGTTGTGACCGGATTGTGCCCGTGGACGTCTATGTGCCTGGCTGTCCACCCACTGCCGAAGCACTCCTGTATGGGCTGATCCAGTTGCAAAAAAAAATCCGCCGTACCAACACCATAGCCAGGTAGGATGATGAGCGAAGCCCTTAGCACCTTGCTCCAGCAAATTCAGGCTGGAATCGGAGAAAGCATCCTTGCACATCGATTGGCGCGGGGCGAGCTGACCGTTGAGCTCAAGCGGGAAAACTTCTTGTCCAGCTGCCTCTGGCTGCGAGATCGGGCAGGATTCGACCAGTTAATCGATATCTGTGGGGTCGATTACGCTGAGTACGGCGATGGGGCCTGGGACGGAAATCGTTTTGCGGTGGTATACCATCTGCTGGGAATCGACCATCGCTTACGCCTACGTCTGCGGGTTTTTCTGGAGGAAGACCTTCCCATGATTTCTTCCGTGAACGAAATTTGGCCTGCTGCCAACTGGTTTGAGCGAGAGACCTTTGATCTCTTTGGTTTTCTTTTCGAAAATCATCCGGATTTACGTCGTATTTTAACGGATTATGGCTTTGTTGGTTCACCATTCCGTAAGGATTTTCCCCTGGTGGGGACCGTCGAAATGCGCTACGACGCCGATCAACATCGGGTTGTCTACGAGCCCACCCGCACCGAGGAGCGAGTCGTGGTGCCCCGCATGGTGCGCAGTGACGAGGAGGGGCGTTACGATGCCAGAAATCAGTAACTTCACCATGAATTTCGGGCCCCAACATCCGTCTGCCCACGGGGTCTTGCGCCTGGTGCTGGAACTGGATGGGGAGGTCATCGTGCGGGCCGATCCGCACATCGGCCTGCTTCATCGCGCCACCGAAAAATTGGCTGAGCACAAGACCTATCTGCAGGCACTGCCCTACATGGATCGCCTGGACTACGTCTCGATGATGTGCAATGAGCATGCCTATTGTCGGGCAGTGGAGGGCTTGCTGGATCTGGAAATTCCGCTGCGGGCGCAGTATATCCGTACCATGTTTGACGAAATCACCAGGATTCTCAACCACTTACTGTGGTTGGGTGCCTACGCTTTGGACGTGGGAGCCATGAGTGTTTTTCTATATTGCTTTCGGGAGCGGGAAGACCTCATGGATGTCTATGAGGCCGTTTCTGGGGCGCGGATGCATGCGGCGTATTACCGTCCTGGTGGGGTCTATCGTGATCTTCCCGAGCAAATGCCCAAATACCAGCCCTCTCCCTACCGCAATGAGCAACGTCTGCGGGAACTCAATGACAACCGGGATGGTTCTGTGCTCGATTTCATTGAAGACTTTACCCGGCGTTTTCCCGGCTATGTAGACGAGTACGAAACCCTACTCACCGACAACCGCATTTGGAAACAGCGCACCGTGGGTATTGGTGTAGTTTCGCCGGAACGCGCCATTGCTCTGGGTTTTACGGGCCCGATGTTGCGTGCCTCGGGTGTGGCCTGGGACCTGCGTCGCTCTCAGCCCTATGCTGCCTATGAGCAGCTGGATTTCTCGATCCCCGTAGGGAAGGAAGGGGATTGTTATGATCGCTACCTGGTCCGGGTGGCGGAGATGCGCGAAAGTAACAAAATCATCGCCCAGTGTGTGGACTGGCTACGCAAAAATCCCGGACCGGTGATCGTCGACGATTTCAAGGTCGCGCCGCCCTCCCGAGAAGAAATGAAGAGCAGCATGGAAGCGCTGATCCATCATTTCAAACTCTTTTCGGAAGGGATGATTGTGCCTGCAGGGGAGTACTACGCGGCGGTGGAAGCGCCCAAGGGAGAGTTTGGTATCTACCTGATCTCCGATGGTGCCAATAAACCCTATCGCATGAAAATTCGAGCCCCAGGCTTTGCTCACTTGGCGGCCATGGACGAGATGACCAAGGGGCATATGATTGCCGATGTGGTGGCAATTTTGGCGACCATGGATATTGTTTTTGGGGAGATTGACCGATAATGCTTTCTGCTAATTCCTTAGCCGAAATTGATCGGGAGCGGCTGAAATATCCTCCCGAGCAAGCCCGTTCGGTGCTCCTTGCCGCCCTGCGGATCGCCCAGGAAGAGCATGGCTTTCTCTCCAATGAGTTGATTGAATTTGTTGCTTCCTATTTGGGGGTGCCTAGTATCCAAGCCTTTGAGGTGGCCACCTTCTACACCATGTACGATCTTGCTCCCGTTGGGAAATATCAGTTTTGCGTCTGTGGCAGTGTTTCCTGTTTTTTGAACGGTTCCGATGAAATCCTGGCCCATTTACAAGATCGCTTGGGAATTGGCATTGGGGAAACGACCGCCGATGGTCTTTTCACCCTCAAGGAAGTGGAGTGCCTGGGAGCATGTAAGGATGCACCCATGATGCAGTTGGGGGATCGGTATCTGGAAAACCTGACCCCAGAACGAATTGACACCCTGATCGAGCAATTGCGTAAGGAGGTACAGGGATGAGTACTGCGGATTTTGTCAATGGAGTGACTCTGCGCAATCGTGGTTTGCCCAACTCGCACCGTCTGCAGACCTATGTGGAAACGGGAGGCTATGTTGCCTTGCGCAAGGTGCTCCAGGAAGCGATGAGTCCTGATCAAATCATTGCCGAGATGAAAACCTCTGCCCTGCGCGGACGCGGCGGGGCTGGCTTTCCCACGGGTCTCAAATGGAGTTTCATGCCCAAAGGGGTATCGGGCATGAAGTACCTGCTCTGTAACGCAGACGAAGGCGAACCAGGTACCTGCAAAGACCGGGACATCATGCGCTATGAGCCGCACCGCTTGATCGAAGGGATGATTATCGCTGCCTATGCCATGGGGGCGCGAGTCGGGTATATCTTCATTCGCGGGGAATTCATCGAGCCCATTCGCATCGTCGAAGATGCCCTTGCCGAGGCCTACCAAAACGGATTTTTGGGAGAGCGAATTCTCGGTAGCGATTTTTCCTTCGATCTGTATGTACATCGGGGCGCAGGTGCCTATATTTGCGGTGAAGAAACGGCTCTCATGGAGGCCCTGGAAGGGAAAAAGGGGCAACCCCGTTTCAAGCCACCCTTCCCGGCCAGCTACGGTTTGTATGGTCAGCCAACCACCATTAACAATGTGGAAACCTTTGCTTCTGTTCCCGATATCATTGTGCATGGTGGGCAGTGGTTTTTGGAATTGGGTAAGCCCAATAATGGTGGAACCAAGATTTTTTCGGTAACCGGTCATGTCCAAAAACCCGGTAACTATGAAGTCCCCATGGGTACTCCCTTCCGAGATCTCTTGGCCATGGCCGGGGGCTTGCGCCCGGGACGTACCCTCAAGGCAGTGATCCCTGGTGGTACCAGCACCGCCATGATCAGTGGTGCGCAAATGATGGAAGTGACCATGGACTACGATAGCATTGCCAAGGCGGGTTCGGCCCTGGGCGCGGGTTCGGTCATTGTCATTGACGATAGTGTTTGCATCGTCAAGGTGGTGGAGCGGATATCCCGTTTTTACATGCATGAATCCTGTGGGCAATGCACTCCCTGCCGGGAAGGAATGGGGTGGCTTTGGCGCGTCATGCATCGCATTGAGCAGGGTCAGGGTCGAGAGTCGGACCTGGACTTGTTGGAGAACGTGGGCAGTCGCATCGAGGGGCGAACCATCTGCGCCCTGGCCGATGGAGGGGTTGCGCCGGTGGTCAGCTCCCTGCGCCTATTCCGGGAAGAGTACCTGCATCACGTACAGCACGGGCGTTGTTTGGTGGCGGGATCTGCTGGGGTGCGGAGAGTCGCCTGATGCCTAGAATCGAGATCGATGGAAACGAGATCGAAGTGAGTGCGGGGACGACCCTCATGGAGGCGGCCCAACAGCTAGGAATCTATATTCCGTTCTTTTGCTACCATCCCAAGCTTTCGGTGGCTGCCAACTGTCGTATGTGCCTAGTGGATGTGGAAAAACAAGCCAAGCCCTTGCCTGCCTGCGCTACACCGGCCAGTGACGGGATGAAGGTCTGGACCCGCTCCAAGCGAGCCAAAATGGCCCAGCAGGGGGTCTTGGAGTTTCTGCTCATCAACCATCCCCTGGATTGCCCCATCTGTGACCAGGGCGGGGAGTGTCCCCTCCAAGATATCACCATGGGTTATGCCAATCCCCATAGCCTCTATACCGAAGAGAAACGAGTCGTAGAGGACAAAGATATAGGCCCCTTGATCACCACCGAGATGACCCGTTGCATCCAATGCACTCGCTGCGTCCGCTTTGGCACGGAGATTGGCGGAATCAGCGAACTCGGGGCCACGGGTAGAGGCGAAAAAATGGCCATTGGCACCTATGTGGCCAAGGCGGTGCGTTCCGAGCTTTCCGGTAACATGATCGATCTCTGTCCCGTGGGCGCGCTGACCAGCAAGCCCTTTCGCTATAAAGCCCGCTCTTGGGAACTCAAACATAGCCCGAGTCTCTGTCCCCACTGTTCGACGGGTTGCAACACCGATGTCCAGAGTCTGGGAAAAGAGGTAATGCGGGTTAAGCCCCGCGTGAATGAAGCGGTCAACGAGGAATGGCTGTGCGATAAGGGCCGCTTTGCCTATGCCGGATTGCAGGCCGCAGATCGCCTCACCCAACCGCTACTGCGCGTTGAGGGTCGCCTGCAGCCCGTTTCATGGGCCGATGCCCTGGAAGTGACGGCTGCTGGTCTACAGTCCGTCCTTGCCAAGTACGGACCCGACGCCATTGCCGGATTGATCTCTCCCCAGGCCAGCAATGAAGAGCTCTACCTGTTTCAGGCCCTGCTACGGGCCTTGGGGGTTCGTGCCGTTGATCATCGTCTTCGGCAAACGGATTTTCGTGCCGACCCCATCATGCCCCTTTATCCTGCTCTCAATATGAGCCTGGAGCAGCTGGAAGCGGAAAAGACAATCGTTCTCTGCCATGCCTACCCCAGGGAACAGCAACCACTTACCAACCACCGGATTCGCAAAGCCGTATTGGCTGGGGCCCAGGTGTGGGTCCTGGACTCGGTGCGGCGAGAGTTCAATTACTCTATTCGTTATGTGCAAAGTCCGCTGGACGAGGGTGCTCATATTTATGGGCAACTACTGCGGGCAGCCCGGGGGAAACCCGTAAGCGACCGTACAGTCTCGGGAATTCTGCAAAGTTGGCAAGACAAATCCCCTCTTTTTCTGCTGGGAAATGGTCTGTTGCAAGAGCCACGGGCTGCGGAACTGTTGGCCACCCTGGGAGAATTGCTACCCCTGGTCAATGGCCGGATCTCCTGGCTTGCCGAGGCTGCCAACAGTGCCGGTGCCTGGCTGTTGGGTTGCGTGCCCCACCGCCAGCCAGCCGGTATTCCGGTGGCCCATGCCCCCACCAGCATCTGGCAGGACAAAAGGGCTTTTCTTCTGTATGGCGTCGAGCCAGAGCGGGATGCCATGCTTGCCACGGACGCCAAGAACGCCTTGATGTCGGCTGATTTCGTTGTGCAGCTGGGGCAATTCCTTGGCGATGGAGAAAACTGGGCCCATGTGGTCCTTCCCATTGCCAGTTGGGCGGAATCCAGCGGTACCTTCTTCAATAACGAAGGTAGGCTCCAAAGTTATCGCGCTGCCGTCAAGCCCGTTGGTGAGTCTCGTCCAGGCTGGAAGGTCTTGCGGGTACTGGCTGATCACTTCCAGATTGACGGATTGGCCTTTGATGATCTGGAGGCCCTGCAAGC
>JABEBX010017375.1_pt1 | contig 63837 bp, 65 predicted proteins | sample 7245971 | NCBI WGS metagenome assembly JABEBX01 (sample SAMN14506365, study PRJNA622280) | hot springs metagenome | biome: hot spring [ENVO:00000051]|acidic hot spring [ENVO:00002120]; feature: spring [ENVO:00000027]|sediment [ENVO:00002007]; material: sediment environment [ENVO:01001048]... | reverse complement strand
TACAACTCTTATCCTGCACGGGAATGACTACGCAGCCAACGGTTGATCAGTGATCAATTGTGGTTGCGCAACGATCAAAACCCGTCAGAAACCGTTCGGGGACGAACGACTTCTGATCGGTTGCGAACGGGTGATGATCGGCAGCGATTGGATACCAACCGACCTCATGCAACCAGATGCGCAATCTGGGTATGAGCAAGAAAAAACCAAACAGAAAAAAACTCGTCTTGATCCGCTGGGATGTCGACGATTACCGTGTGCTGCGCGAGAAGGCCCTGTCTTGTGATCTCACTGTTAGCGAATTCGTCCGCAGGTGCGCGATGGGCCTCAAGATTCTGGCAACAGCCGACAAGACAGCGGTTGGCGAGATTCGCAAGATCGCGGGCATGCTCAGGCACTACTACCCGAAGAACTCGAACTGGACCACGGAAGAAAAAAGACGTTACTGGGCCGGGTATGAGAAGTTGGTCGGCATCGCCGACCGGATTGAACACGGTCGGACGCGACCATCCATCGATCCGCCTGAGGAAGGCGCGTGATTCCACACGTTATCAAACTCTCAAAGAGCGGATCGACCAAAGGTGTTTTTGTCGAGCCGATCCAATACGCAGCTCGTGATGATCCGGATTCCAAGGCCCAGGGTCTGTCTCCGATTCCGGAAGAAGACATGGGTTGCGTCAATATCGACTTTGATCTGGATACTGAAGAGCAATCAGCTGGCCTGAAGGAGAACACCCCACACGCGAACAGTGCGAAAAGACCGTCCTTCACTTCATGAAGGGCGTCGGCATGGAGGAAAACGAGGCGTTCTGGGCGATCCATCGCGATACCGACAACGATCATCTGCACATGATCGTCAACAAGGTGCATCCCGAGCGTGGCATCGTGACAGGCCCGCCGCGATTCGATTACGCATTGCTGCACAGGCTTGCGCGCGAGGTCGAACTCGAGCAGGGGTGGAGTCACGACGCCGGCGCCTATGTTGTCACGGAGCCAAACCCGGGCGAGCCGCAGATCATGCGCCGAGACATCGCCGTGAAGATGGGGCTCTGGAAGGAAGAGGAGATCAGGCGGCCGAATCTGACGCGACAAATGATTGCTGTGTCCGAGAAAAGCGGGGCTGAACCCTTCCAAGTCTGGATCGCCGGACAGCCAGCCAAGGATCTTCGCGATGCAATCCACCAACCTGGAGCGACTTGGGAAAGCGCACACCAGGCATTGGCCAAGTACGGACTCCGGATCGAGACCAAAGGCTCCGGCATGGTGGTGACAGCAGCACAGGCCGATGGCCAGGTGGTCGCTGCGAAGGCGTCGCAGCTGGGCCGCTGGGCCAGCAAGTCCGCCCTGGAAAAGAAACTCGGTCCCTATCAGGCACCGTCGGCGCACGCCGAGCAAGCAACGCATACTTATCAAGAGCATGTCGAATCAGCAAAGACACACCCCGAGCACCGTCATGCTGACGAACCCGCGCCGGACGATAAAAGAGCTGCACGTCGCGAAGAGCGCGCACGAGCCAGAGAGGACTTGGCCAGGCGCTTCGAGGCAGAACAGAAACTATGGAAGGAGTCGCGGGCCCAGATGCGGTCTGAAATGCGCGAGCGCCACCTGGGGGAGCGCAAGCAGCTGCAGGCCGACTTGCGCGATGAAAGAAAATCCGCCCTTGCAAAAGACAAGGCGGAGGGCGTCCCCTTCAGCTCACCGTCGCTGCGCTGCATGCCGAGATTGACCACAAGCGGCAACTGGTGATCTATCGCGGACAGGATGGGCGCGAGAAGTTCACCGACACCGGGCCACGCATTGTCATGCACGACAAGAAAGATGACTCCCTGGAAGCCGCACTGCGCGTCGCTGCGCAGAAGTATGGCGGCAAGGTGGACATCACCGGCAGCAGTGAATTCCGCGAACGCGCTGCCCGGCAGGCAGTTCGACTCGGGATCAAAGTAGCGAACGAGGATTTGCAGGCTGTCGTGGCCGATGAGCAGGCGCGGATGCGGGCTGAACATGTGCCGAACACACAGCGCAAAGAACAACGCTCCGGGCAGACGGTGGAGGTTCCGAGAAAGGCTGAATCTACGGAACAAAAGACGACAGTGCACTTGTCCCCAGACTCTGGGGATAACCCGAAAGCCAAGCGTTCTGACCCCGCACCACAACAGCGTTCAACTGCACTGCCTAAAAAAAGGGCAGATAGTCCCAGCCCTGTCAGCCAGCCACAAGCCCCGGCACAAACTGCACTAAGCGGCCCCGTGCAGGTGATGGTGCAGGCTGTCGAGCAGTGGCTTGATGGCAACCACAGCACTGCGACGATCAAGACGTTTATCGCGGCCTACGACCAGGCCAAGCGACAAGGGGGCAATGGGCAGGCGCTTGCAGGGGAAGTTACCGATCACGTCCTTGCCCGGCGCGGTAAGGGCTCAAGAGAAGGAACTTTCTCATTCTTTGCCGCTGTCGCACGAGAGCGAGACCGCGAACTCGGGAGAGGGCGGTGAGTGGTAATTTTCGAGAAGCCTTTGATCTGTTCGAGTTCGGCATCATTCAAAAAGATCCACACAAAGATCCGTCTGATGTATGCTTTGGCGCATGAACACAAACGCCAGCCCCAACATACATCCCATGCCGCGCGTTGTCGGCGGCTTTTCAACCATCCTGGCCGACCCGCCTTGGCAATTCCAGAATCGGACGGGCAAGGTCGCCCCGGAACACCGGCGTCTATCGCGCTATGGCACGATGACGCTGGACGAGATCAAGGCTTTGCCAGTTGCGTCCGTGGCGGCGGATAGCGCGCATTTATACCTGTGGGTGCCTAATGCACTGCTGCCCGAAGGCCTGGAAGTCTTGCGTGCCTGGGGGTTCCAGTACAAGTCCAACCTGGTCTGGGCCAAGCGGCGCAAGGACGGAGGTCCGGACGGTCGTGGCGTCGGTTTCTATTTTCGCAACGTGACCGAGCTGATCCTGTTTGGCGTTCGTGGCAAGAATGCACGCACGCTAGCTCCTGGTCGCTCGCAGGTGAACATGATTGAGACGCGCAAGCGCGAGCATTCTCGCAAACCCGATGAACAATATGCGCTCATCGAATCGTGTAGTCCCGGCCCTTACCTTGAACTATTTGCCCGCCACCCGCGTCCGGGGTGGGCCGTTTGGGGGGATGAATCGGCCGAGGACGTTGTACCGCGTGGGGCGATTCATCGCGGCTATGCGGGTGAAACACTGCCAGACCTTGACGGTATGCATTTGCCGCCTGACATTGCCAGAGCAATCGGCGCTCGCCTGCGGGAAGCCTATCTTCAGGGAAAGAGTGTGCGCGATCTTGCGCAAGACACCGGCTACCCGATCCAGCGCGTTCGCATGCTCTTGCAGCTTGCACAGACGCCCATGCGCCCGCGTGGTCGCCCTCAATTCGCTGTGGGTGTTGTGTAAGGCCTGCCATTCCACGTTTCTCGGCAGGCCGCCACGATCAAAAGCGGGCAAGCGCCGACCGCGCCACGCCGCACCCGCAGCAGAGCTTTGTCGAAATTGGTCGTCGTCGAAGTTCTGACGTCTATAGGTAAGTTGGTATTGCGCGCTTCTGGCGGCAGTGTGTTCTGGTATTGTTCCCAAAGCGTCTCGGCCAAGTCTTTCAAGGCGAGTCGATCCTGGGTGATGAGCACACCTGCGGTCAACGCCCCGGCTGCGTGCCAGGCACGATATGCGCCAAAATCCCTGTCGAGATTGCCGTCTTTGGCGTTCCACTCGATATCGACCGCGACACTGCCTTTGACGTTATCAACCAGATACCCTTCTTGCACTACGCGCGGCAGGCGGCGCACGAGTTCACCGGATTTGGCGCGCATGAGCCCGTAGGCCACCAGATCCAGACGCAACTCTCTCCAGCCTTTGTCCGCGAACTTCGCGTCGATCTGCTTAGCAACCTCGCCGCGATTGCCGCCAGCCTTCATCCAGGTCGGCGGGTCAAGCGCATAGGTGCGCAGCATCGTTGCGCAACCACAATTGATCACTGATCAACCGTTGGCTGCGTAGTCATTCCCGTGCAGGATAAGAGTTGTATATACAGCGTCCCTGCTTTCGCACGAACGCTGCATAACAACATCCTGGTCAGGCTCCGCCCGACACCCGAAAACATCACGCGCTGATCGCTAGCAACAGGTTCTGATCGACGATGCATCGCCGCCGAACGGTTGCGCATCAGCGCCGTGCAGGGATTCTCCGCGGTTCCCTTGTCGCACCTCCTGCAACCTCCTGCGCAATTCAGGTATGGGCGTTTTGCCCATGACCCATTGCAGGAGGTTTCATGGCTAAAGCCACAAAGCAGTTTCTCCCGAAGCTCTACGTTGTGAACTTCGGCGAGAAGGAACATCTGGTTCGCGCATTCACCCTAAGCGGCGCAGCCAGCGGTCTGGTTCGATCCATGATGGATACAGCCAGGGCAAACACACGCCTGGCCAGTCAAGATGATCTGTTCGAGATGGCGGGGCGCGGCGTGAAGCCCATCGATGTCACTGCATCGGACAAAGAAGACGGTGAGGGGGATGCCACCGGCGCGGTGAGCGAGGCCAGCGGCGGATGAGCGGCGCGCGGCAAGTCCATGACCGCCAGAGTGAGGCTCTGCGGCGGGCCATGGGCAGTGACATCCTCGATCCTCTAGGTGATCCCCAGGTGGTCGAGATCATGCTCAATCCCGACGGGTCGCTCTGGATTGACCGACTCGGCGTGGGTATGGAGCGGATCGGCACGATTGAGTCTGTGCGTGCGCTGACCATTGTCAACACCGTTGCGGCCATGTTGGACACCGTGGTGACACCGGACCGGCCGATTCTCGAATGCGAGCTGCCTTTGGATGGCAGTCGTTTCGAGGCACTCATTCCTCCCTTGGTCGAGCGCGCGAGCTTCGCGCTCCGCAAGAAAGCGGCGCTGGTCTTTGCCTTGTCAGACTATGTCGCCAAGGGCATCATGTCCCTGGCGCAATGCCAAGCGATCGAAGACGCGGTGGCCGATCGCCGCAACATCTTGGTCAGCGGCGGCACCGGCACCGGCAAGACCACCTTGGCCAATGCCATCCTGGACGCTGTGGCCAGGGTGAGTCGGGATCATCGCATCGTGGTGATCGAGGACACGCGCGAGCTGCAGGTCAATGCCGAGAACGTTGTGTTCCTGCGCACCAGCGACAACACCGACATGACCAGGCTGCTGCGCGCCACCATGCGCCTGCGCCCGGACCGCATCGTGGTGGGCGAAGTGCGGGACGGCAGCGCCCTGGCTCTGCTCAAAGCTTGGAACACGGGCCACCCGGGCGGGGTGGGTACCGTTCACGCCAACGACGCCAGCGCCGCGCTGATCCGTGTCGGCCAACTGATCCAGGAGGCTGGTGTGCCGCCAAACCCGGAGTTGATCGCAGAAGCCGTCAATGTGGTCGTGTCGATCAAACGCACCGCGGAGGGACGGCGGATCGAGGAAGTCTCAATGGTTCGCGGCTGGTCAGTCGGCGGCGGGTTCCAAGTCGAGAGAGTTGCTTGATAAGCAAGCGGCTTGAACGCGCCAGGGCAGGCACCTCCTGCAACCGCCTGCGCAATAGAGATAAGGCCGCTCAATGCGGGCGCATTGTCAGGAGGGTGTGTTGCATCAGACCAATCAAATCATCGACCAGTTTATGGCGTTCGCCCGGCTGCAGGGAGTCAATATCGATCCAGAGCGTCTGGATGCCGATGGTCGCATTCATCGCGCCGATGTCGGCGATTTGCCGTCAGGCAAGAATGACGCAGGCTATCTGTTGCGCCCCGACGGCACCGGCTGGGTCACCAACTTCAAGGCTGACGGCAAGCCGATCCAGTTCAAGCCAGAACTTGCACGCGAATTAACGCCGGAGGAAAAAGCGCAGATTGAAGTGCAGCGCGAGGCATGGCGAAGGCAGCAGGCCGAACGCCAGGCGATTGCCGTCGAGGATGCGATCCAGCGATGGGAAGAATCCCGCGAGCCCAAAGCCTTTCCCTACCTGCAGGCACCGAAGCTCGAGCCGGCCGGCCTGCGTCAGGGCAGGGCGCAACTGCTGGTGCCCATGCTGGCCATCGACGGCGATGGTGAACCTGGATGGGTCGGCATGCAGCGCATCACATGGGCTGAGCCGGGACAGTCCGCGGACAAGCGATTCGTCTCAGGGACGCCAACCAAAGGTGCGTTCGCCATCATCCCCATCGTCGGCGCCGATGTCGAAGCGCCCTTGCGCGCCTATGAGGCGGCCTGCAAGGCCGATCAGGTGGTGTTCTGCGAGGGCATCGGCACCGCGCTGGCGATCCATCAGGCCACCGGGCTACCAGTGATTGCAGCCATGTCGGCGCAGAACCTACCGGACGTTGCCCGGAGTCTGCACGACAAGCTGCGCGGGCGCGCCGTCATCTACGCCGATAACGACGGTGAGAAGGCCCAGTTCAAGGGGCAGTCCTATGCCTTACGCGCCGCCCGCATTCTGGGCGGCGCTCGCACGCGTATCGCCCTTCCGGAAAAACCGGGGGGCATCACCCCGCCAGGTTATGACGCCCGCGACCAGATCCGGGACAGCGGGCCAGAAGCCATTCGCAACACGATGGCGTCAACGCTGGATGCCTGGCAGATGGAGCGGCGATTGCCGCCTGAAGTTTCTGGCCGCAACAGGCACGGCTTGGTCAGACCACAAACGCAGCAGCAGAGCGCCGAGCGCTCCAAAACCTTTCTCACCCCCAACCAGGAGCAACCCATGGATGAAAAAACGCTTGATGAAATCGATGCGCAGATCAAAGACGCTGTCCGGCAGTACAACGAATTGACCAAATCAGATGGTGTCACGCCGGAGGCGAAAAAAGCGGCGCGGGACGAGATTGCATCTCTGAAAAAGCTACGCAGCCAGGTTGGCCGTGAGCCCGATAAGGCCACTCAAGAGCAGGCGCAAACCGCAACTGAGCCCGCTGCAGCACAAACCCAGCAGGCTATGGCACCGAACCTGGCTACTGACGAGTCTGTGCAGACTGAGGAAAACCAAACCGTCCAGGTGGAAACCGAACAGGGTCATTCTGATCAGCAAGGCCAGGATCAATCGGCGCCGATCAATCACTTCGACGCGCTCAACCAAGCGGCTGAGGAAGTTGAGACGCAACCCAATGCACCGGATGCGCAAGCCAATCAGGTCGGTGAGCAGAGCCAGCCCGATTCGGACGAAGTGCAGCTCTTGCGCGAGTACGCCGAGCTGGCAGAGCCAGTGCGTGCGCAGCGGGCCAAGGCCCAGTTTGACCTGGAAACCAAGCATCGGGAGCAGCGCGAGGCTCTGTTTGGATCTTTCGACCAGTTGCGAGCTGAAAAGAGCAGCGAGCTTGCAGGGATGGCGGATGAACATCGACATGCCGTCATTTCGATGGAGATCGCCAAGGCGGTCGAGTCCATGAGAAAGCAGCAGCAGGCTGAGCGCAGGACGTTGCAATCTACTCTTCCAGAGATCCCCAGTCTTAGTAACTTTCTGGAAGAACGCGCCAAGACGGACCCTGTAGCTGCGCGCATGCTGGAAGACGAACGTGAGCGGGCGCAGAGTCCTGATGCGATCAAAGGCAAGCGCATCGCTCCAGTCGAGCCGGCCGTACTCAAGGGCCTCACCTATGAGGTGGAAGATGGCCCCAGCGGCAAAGCCGTTCATTACGCCCGTGACGGCGAGCGGGTGATGTCGGACCGCGGCGCGCGCCTGGATCTTTACAAAATGGATGATCGCGAGATCGAGGCCGCCTTGCTCCTTGCTGAGCAAAAGTATGACATGGATAAGGGGCTGGTTCTGACCGGTAGTCGTGCATTCCAGCAAAGGGCGGCAGAAATCGCGGGGAAGCTGGGCCTGAAAATCCAGAACGAAGATCTGCACAAGTTCTGGGAACAGGGCCGCATCGCGGCATTGCAGGCCGAAGAAGCCGACATCGGCTCCGATGCCACCATGATGAACGGGTCGGCACGGCCTGCGGGCAGCATTGCCCATTCACAGGATTTGCAGGCATCGCAAGATCATGGAGATCAGGGCGCTGCGGTGTCCTATCCCGTTGACCAACAGTTTCTTGCTGCTGAATCAGTCCTGGCACATCTGCCGAAGCAGGGCTGGCTCGCCCTTGCCGCTGTTGGACAGGGGCATCCTCTGACCCCAGAGCAAAAAGCCTGGCTCGTTGATCCGGACCGCCCCGTTCTCGTCGATGAGCAGGACAAGCTGACTGAGCTTGGCCAAATGGCCTATGACCGGATGCAAGCGCGGTTCGAGGAGGAGCGCGAAATGCTGCAGCAGCAGCTTCGCACCCGGAACATCGATGAGGAGCTGCAAAAGCACGAACAAGAAAAAGCCCTCAAGCAACACGCCGCAGAACACAAAGTAGAGATGGCGGCAGCGCGTGACGCAGCAGATGAATTGCAGCGCGCCGATGACCGTCATGCCGCCTCTGCCGACCCTCAACAGGACGTCAAGGAGCAGCAAATCAAACCGCCAGAACTGGCTTTTCCAACCAGAAGTCGTCCCCGTGCCCGTGATATGGGCCTCGGGATGTAAACCAGGAGAACCACGATGCAAAACCAACCCTTGATTCCCGATGCCATGGAATCCGACGCCTTCATCGAGATCCAGGCGACCAGCCGCGACCACGCAGAGCGTGAATTCGGCGCCGTATTCGATCAACCCGATGAGGAGTCTCAAAATGGCTGACGATCTCGAGCACGCACCCACTGTTCAGGGCGGGCAAGAGTCTGAGCCCCAGCCTCTGCCCGCCGAAAAGAAGCAGCGCGACCTGCGTCAGGAAATCACCGACCGCATGGTCGAGGCCCTGGAGCGCGGTGAAATCCCGTGGGAGCGCCCCTGGGACAAACTGGAACATGGTTTGCCGCGAAACATGGCCACGGGCAACGCGTACAAGGGCGGAAACCGCCTGCTTTTGCAACTGGTCCAGATGGATCAGGGTTATGCCGACCCCCGTTTCGGCACGGTCAAGCAGATCAACGAGCTCGGCGGCCGGGTCAAAAAGGGTGAAAAGGGCCACCCGATCGAGCTCTGGAAGGATCAGCCGTTCTGGGAGCGCCGTGACGTCGATATCAGCCTCAACAGCATGCGCATCAAGGTGTTTGGCGAAGGTCAGGGCGTGGTGCACGTGGGCATGCCAACGGACAAAGAGTCCACGCTGGACGTCAAGGCGACTGATCTGAAGGTGCGTCACAAGGGCCAGGAACTGACCTGGGGGGCTGCGCACAAACAGCTCGATTCCGTCGTGGGCCGTGTCTACACGGTGTTCAACGCCGAGCAGTGCACCGGCCTGAAGATTGAGCCGCTGAAGACCCCCGACAACAAGATTCCGGTCATCGACCGTGCCGAACAGTTGATGACGGCCATGCGGGAAGATGGACTGCGCTTCGCCACCCATCCGCAGCATGCCTTCTATTCACCCAAACGCGACGAAGTCTCGCTGCCACCGCGCGAGTCCTTCAAGTCAGTCGAGGGGTACTACGGCACGGCGCTGCACGAGATCGGCCACGCGACGGGAGCCCAGCAACGACTGAACCGCGAAGGCATCACTGGTGGCCACCGTTTCGGCTCCGAAGGCTATGCCAAGGAAGAGCTGCGCGCGGAACTGTTCAGCACTTTCATGGCAGCCGAGACCGGCATTCCCCATGATGAAGAGCAGCACAAAGCCTATGTGCAGTCCTGGGCCAAGGTGCTCAAGCAGGACAAGAACGAGATTTTCCGGGCGGCAGCGGAAGCAGGCAAAGCTGTGGACTATGTGCTGGAGAAAGAGCGGAGCCTGCAGGTGCTTCAGGAACGGCAGGCATCGGCCAAGACGGCTGCAATGGCGGCAGAGCACGCTCAATCTCAAGACATTCAGTCGCTGGAAAAAAGTCCAACCATCAATGCCATGCAAGGCCGAGTGAGCATCGCCATTGACGATCTGAATCCCGATCTGAAATTAGGCGTCGAGGCATACAGTTTTTTACTGGCCGATCGTGGTCCTGGGCGATACTCATTTAACGAGTTCGCTGACACCATCAATGCCCGCTACGCGTCACCCAACGCGCAGGCCATCGCCGATGCGTTCCGCGCGATTCCGGGTGGAGAGGTCATCATTAACCCAACCCGTACCGTGTCTGTCACGGTGCCAGACGCCCCGTTGCATCCACCGGAGCCGCACCCTCTTGGCAAAGAGGGTCCGCAGAACCCCAAAACCCGCCACGAAGCCTTGATCGCCGACGGCTGGGAGCGTAAGCCGTCCGGGTCTTACGAGAAGACCTTTTTCCTTGCCAAGGACAAGCACAAGGGCGGAGAGTTCACGCGCGGCAAGGAAGAGGCGGAAAAAATCCTGACCGTCAAGAGCAGCTCGACAGGCTTTGCTTTTGAAAAGGGATGGGACGACATTCCCATTCCTATTCCAGCCGAAGCTAAACCTGAAGACGTTGCGCACATTCTCGATCAGGCGGCCAAGGAAATGCTCGCCAAAGAGCATGCGCACCTTGGGGTGAATGGTGTGGGTGATGTGCGCGGCGCAAACGAGCCACGTTCGCTTTCCAAGAAAGAAGCTCTGGCGAAATGGGATCATTTCAAAGACCGCAATCTTGGAGATTTGAATGCTTCACAAGAAGAGAAAATGAGTGCTCTTGTGAAAGCCGGTGGCACGCCAGAAACCGTCAAGCAATTTTGGCGCGAAGTTAAGCACTTGAATTGGGCGAATACCTACGGGGAATCTCCATGGCAAACCGCCGCGGTGCTTGGCGCAGCACTCGAGGCGCGTGATGCGGGCTTGAAATTGCATCCATCTGGCATTGCGGAACAATCCATCGCAGCTTACGAGACCACACAAGAGCGTTTAGGGATCAAGCAGGATCGGGAAACGCCCGACCATGCGATGAGCCGTGGCCCGAACGAACCCAAGCTATCGCCTCAACCTGGCATCGAGGTCACGGCCCCGCACGAAATGACGAGCGCGCAGTTCGCGCGGGTTGCGGGGGTGAATAAGCTCGGCCCCGGACATGGGCGGCAGTGGGAAGTGTTCTTGGGCAAGCAGTCGCTGGGCTTTGCCGACGGCCCGACACCCGATGGCGCGCTCGCTCAGGTGCACAAGCGGGAAGTCAATAATGCGCTCTACGACAACCAACCCGGCGCATGGCGGCCAGATGGCGCGGCGCCCAAGACTATGCCGCCAGCGCATGTGCTGGCGGACTCTGCGATGGCCTGTTGACGCAGATTTACGAAGAACAGGCCGCCGAAAAAGTCCGTGTCGTAGAGAACAGGGAACTGTCTCCTTCGGAGTACGACAAGTTCACCACGGACTTCTTCGCCCCTCAACCTTGGCTGGACGGCAAGGGTGGTATCGACGAGGACGGCTCGCGCCATGTCATCGAGGTCACGGCGCAGGATCGGCAGACCCTGCACATCGACCCGGCGGGGTACGCCTACGCCCGGTATGTGGGCATCCCCGAAGCCGACGTGCAGCGCGTGGTGGATCACCGATCATTGAGCGCGGCGAAGGTGGGGCCTACTCAGACTCTCCAATCGCCTGAGGTCGGTGCCTACGACCGCGCGATTCACAACTTCGTCCAGGCGGGCGGTAACGAAAAAAACGCACGGGAAATCCTGGACAGTGAGATGGCCGGGGCGTCTGCACAGGACCTGCCCAAGGCCCTGGTGTTCCATGGCTTTGCCAACCCTTCGGATGCCGAACGGCTGGCCGCTGACATCCTCAAGGAAGATCACCAACGCATGTTGGCCAAGGAAGACCGTAAGGCCTCCGAATATGCGATGGGGATCCAATCTGCCGAGCGTGACGAGGGGCGCCAGGGCAGATCCTTGGACGACCAGAGCCAAAGCGAAAACCCTCGACATCCGGTGCGCGCGCCCCAACGCAACTCATCCCACCGATCTGCTGGCCGAGGCCGCTGACACCGATCGCGCCCAGCGGCAGGTGGTGCCAAACAACAGCCGCAACGTGCAACCGGTTCTCCTTTCCGTCCGATTCCTCGATCGGGGTGCACGCCGTCTGGCCCACGTCACGGGCCGCCTTCAATCTGAGGATAAAGCACCATGACTTCACCAACAAACGCGCTGTATCACATCCCCAAGGCCCAGAAAGACATCACCCGCTTCGTTTTCGTGGGGCTTGGCCTGTTCGCCATGATCGTGCTGCTGTCCTGCTGGATCGCGACCGAGTACGCCGCCTGGTCGCTCGGATTCTCCTCGGCGCTGGGCAAACCGATGCTGGGTCCATGGGTCTACTTTCCGTTCGACGTGCTGGTGTGGACTTGGAAGTTCAACAGTCTCGAATACGGCATGGCCGTCATGACAATTTTCGAGAGAGCCCACATCATCATGGGCATCGGCGGATTCTTCTCGCTTGTGCTGCCCGTCGCTCTGGCCTTCCGGCGCACACGCAAAGCCGAAGGCGAGCGCAATGATCTGCACGGCTCCGCTCACTGGGCGTTGCCCGAGGAAGTGGTGGCGGCGGGCATTCTGCCGACCGACAAGAACAAGGGCGGGGTGCTGTTCGGAGCCTGGGAGCACAAAGGCAAGGTGCAGTATCTGCGCCACAAGGGCCCCGAACACATGATGGTCTTCGCCCCAACCCGATCCGGCAAGGGCGTGGGGATCGTGATCCCGACACTTCTCTCCTGGGACGAGTCGGTCCTGGTGCTCGACATCAAGGGCGAGAACTGGGCGCTGACCAGTGGCTTTCGCCACAGGATTCTTGGGCAGAGAACCCTTAAATTTGATCCGACGAGCGCCGATTCGGCACGATTCAATCCCCTGCAGGAGATCCGTATCGACGGCAATCTGGTCAAGGACGTGCAGAACATCGCCACCATGATCGTCGACCCCAACGGCGAAGGCCTGAAAGACCACTGGGCGAAGACCGGTTTCGACCTCATGACCGGTGTCGTCCTGTTCGTTTTGCTGTGCGAGCCGCCGCAGGGCGAGAGCAAGGTTGACCGGTGCATCGCGACCGTGCTGGGAATCCTCTCGGATGGGGGGATTTTCCGGAAAGAGGCCGAGAGCAAGGCCAAGGCCCAGGCGCAAGCCCAGAGGGAAGGCGGCAAAGACGGCGACGTCGTCCAGGGCGCCAGGGCGGTGATTGGCTACATCCGGGACATTGCACATAAGATGCTCGAGAAAGGCAGGCTGGCCGAGAAGCAGGAAGAACACGACGCGCGGCACTCAGGGTGGATGGCCGTTGCCCAGGCCATGCAAAGCTGGCTGAACAAACCCGACAACGAGGCCGGCAGCGTCCTGTCCACGGCGCTGTCCTTTCTCTCGCTATACCGTGATCCGATCGTGGCCGAGAACACCCGGGTCTCGGACTTTTCGCTGGAAAGCCTGATGGGAGGGGAAAATCCCGATGGCAAACGCGTCACCCAGAAAACCTCGCTCTATCTGGTCGTTCCGCCCAGTGACAAGGACCGCCTGAAGCCGCTGCTGCGCCTGGTCATCAGCCAGGTGGTGCGCAGGTTGACCGAAGGGATGGATTTCGAGAAGGGGGGAATGGGCAAGAGCCGCTTCGACCACAGACTTCTGCTGCTGATCGACGAATTCCCCAGCCTGGGTAAGCTGGAGATTTTCCAGGAGGCCCTGGCCTTCATTGCGGGGTATGGCCTGAAAGCGCTGCTGATCGTGCAGGATCTGACGCAGCTGAACGCCGCCTACGGCAAGGATGAGTCGATCGTCAGCAACTGCCACATCCGCGTGGCGTACGCCCCGAACAAAGTCGAGACGGCCAAGCTCCTGTCCGATATGGCCGGCCAGGCGACGGTCACCCACACCCAACGCCAATACTCGGGCAACCGGCTGGCCGTGGTGCTGCAGAACGTCAACACCAACGAGCAGATCGTGCAGCGCCCGCTGTTGACCGCTGACGAATGCATGCGACTGCCGCCGGACGATGAACTCGTGTTCGTCGCTGGCTTCGCTCCGGTGTACTGCCAGAAGATCAAGTATTACCAGGATCCGGCACTGGCCGAACGCATCAAGTTCGATCCGAAGAAAGTCCCAACCGGGAGAGGGCAATGACACCTCCCAATTTCCGGCTGGAGCCCATTGTGGATCTGGTCAGCGAAGATACTCTGGGGTTCGAGCTGCTGGCCGGTGCAGATCGATGCCCGGACTGGTCCGATGCGCATTGGCGGGTGTGGTACGCCCAAATGGCAGAGCTTTTCTGCGCCCACATTCCTGCCACAGCTCGTGTCTTCGTCAACGTCCATGGGCATCAGGCGCTCGATCCCGTCGTCATCGAGGGCGTTGCGGCCATCCATGGCCGTGACCGAATCGTGTTGGAGTGGACAGAACGCATTGACCATGAGCGACAGAGCGCCGATTCCTGCAAGGCTGCTGCTGCGGCCTTCGTGCGCCTGCAGCAAGCGGGTTTTTCGCTGGCCATCGATGATGTCGGCGCAGGCTATGACGGCCTTGGTCGCGCCCTGCGTGTGCAGCCTGCGTTTGCAAAGCTCGACATGTCGCTGGTCCATCTGGCCAGGCGCGTTGACTCGCGCTACCTGCGGGATCTTCGCGATCTTTTCGAAGGCATCGGCGCCGTTGTCATCGCAGAAGGCATTGAGTCGTCCGCAGACCTGGAGCGGGTGCGCGCCGCTGGTATTCGATATGGTCAGGGGTACTACTTCACACGCGGGATGGAACGCGCTGAAATGACGGGGTTGCCGACTGTTTCAGGACAAACTGCGGAAGTTCCCATTCTGCCAATTTGACGTCGTGATTGGTCCGATGCACCGCCTATCCAGTCAACGGCGCACTGTGCACTGGGAGCGTCTAGTGCTCCCCTTTGCTCTAGTGGTTGGATCCGTTCTCGCAGCCGACTTTGCCTACTGGAGCGGCTGGCGGATCAACCTCACCGAGAGCGAGCCCCTCGGCTTCTACCGACTCCGCCCGCTCCAGGATTATGAAGCGATCGTGCGTGGGGCAAAGGTCGAACTCTGCCCGCCAGCGTGGGTGACGCCGCGCGCTTTTCCCTTCTACCTGTCTGGTGACTGTCCGGGTGGCGGCATGCCGATGTTGAAGACCGTCGTTGCCATACCGGGCGACCGCGTTGTGGTGAACCTGCGCGGTATCTGGATCAACGGGCGTGAGCTGCCTTACAGCGGCCAACTCCTGCGATCTTTCAGCCACCCCTGGGTCCGGCTGCCTCACCAGCAGGGCAGTTTCACGCTGGGCTCCAAGCAGTACTGGGTCTACGGCAGTGGTGCAACACCGGCACTGGCCGCACAAAGCTTCGACAGTCGCTACTGGGGTCCGATCACGTCCAACGAGATCCGACGAGTCGCGGGATAACTCCGCCTCAGCGCGTGTGCGTCTTCACCCATTCACGCATAGCCTCATTCACGCGCGTCTGCCACCCCTTGCCCGTGCCTTTCAGTGCATCGAGCACGTCAGCGTCAAAACGAATCGTGGTTGGAATCTTGGGCCTGGCCAGCCTGGGTCGGCCCATTCGTCGCATGTGGCCGAACTCCGCTTCCGTAACCTCGTAGGTGTCCGGGTCAGCTGCTATTCCCGCCTTGATCGCTGCGTCTTCTTCGGGCGTGGGCACGAGCAGGGTGCGGCCACTCCTAGTTTTGATCGTTTGCTGCATAGAGCTTGACCTCTCTCAAATTAGCCTTGCGCAGGCTGATGATGCGTCGGCCATCGGTGCGATCCGTGAATACCACGCAAAACAGCCGCCCAGTTGCATCAGGAACGAACCCAATCATGCGCAACTCGCCGTACTCGCGCCTGGAGTCCGGCTTTGCGAGGAGTCCACCCCAGTCCAGCCGTTCTGCCAGAGCCAGAGAAAACCCATGTTTGGCCAGATTGGTTTGGTCTTTATCTGGGTCGAACGTGATTCGCATGCGACTTATTGTATTAACAAATACTCACCGTTGCACGGCGATCCCTTTCGTCACCACCTCCTGCAACCTGCTGCGCAATAGAGGTAAGCGCGACAGATTGATTGCGCGCGTCATCCCTATCGAAAGGACCTTCCGATGAAACGACTTTTCAAGAATCTCCATGCCACCGTCGCACGCCGCATGGCGCTGGCCGGCACTGTATTCCTGGCCACGATGGCCGATGCCTTTGCCTCCGGCGCGGGCGGCCTACCGTGGGATGGTGCGATCTCTGTCCTGCAAAACGATCTGACCGGGCCGGTCGCCACCGGTGTCAGTGTGATTGCCTTTCTCGCGGCAGGCGCATCTCTGGTGTTCGGCGAAGAGCTCGGCGGGATCGCCAAGAAGGCGCTTTACGTCGTTCTGGGCGTGGCCTTTATCGTCCTGGGGAACAAATTCCTGGCTGTCCTTGGCCTGACGGGCGCGATGGTGTGAGCGTATGCGATCGACCGACCGAGATCATCCCGTCAGCAGTGTCCCCCCTCCCGATCTGCAGGCGATCATGATGAGCATCGTGCAAGCGTTGATGGACCAGGGGTGGACAGCTCCCGAGATTGCTGCTGATCTCAAGCGGACGGCTGCGATTCTTGATTTGATGCAGAAGACATGTGGAGTTCCGCAATGATCCAAGATGACGACAAGGTGCCCATTCACGAAGCTCTCAACAGGCCCATCCTCATGCTCGGCGGAGAGCGCAATCTGGTGTTGATGCTGCTCATCGTTGCTGGGGTCTTCATCTTCTCCCTAGCCAAACTCTGGGCGGCGGCAGTCGGCATCTCACTCTGGGTGGTTGGCCAGTGGGCCTTGTCGCGTGCGGCCAGCTATGACGACCAGCTTTCCAAGACCGGCCCGCGCTCGCTCAAGTACCGGCGCTACTACCCGGCGCAGGCCACACCCTTTGCCAAGCAACGGGAGATTCAGTAATGCTGGCTCTGAAGGAGTTTCGCACGGCGGCCTATGGCCTGCCCGACCTGCTGCCTTGGGCGGCCCTGGTCGACAACGGTATTGTGCTGACCAAGAACGGCGCCTTCATGGCCGCCTGGGATTACCGCGGGCCGGATCTTGATTCCGCCACACTGGAGGAGCTCCGCGCCATGGCGGCGCGCATCAACGCCGCGCTGAAGCTTGGCGACGGCTGGGTGATCCACTGCGACGCCGTGCGCGGACCCGCGCCAGGCTACGCCCGCCAGGGCGCATTCCCCGACCGCACGACCCGATTGATCGACGACATGCGGCGAGCTTCCCACGAAGGCGTCTACGTGGGCTACGCCAGCCGCTATGTGCTGAGCGTGACCTGGTTCCCGATGCCTGACGCCGCCAGCAAGACCGCCGACCTGTTCGTCGACGGCCGCGTGAAGGCAACCGCAAGCCGGAACCTCGATCGGTTCAAGGAGCAGATTCGTGAGATCGAGGGCAGGCTGTCAAGCCTGCTGCACATCCGCCGCCTGATCGATGTGGCCGACGAGCGCACGGGGGCGGTGACCAGCCCCATCCTGGCCCATCTCGAACAGTGCGTCAGCATGGCACCGACGTCTCGTCCGATGGTGATGGCCGAAGTGCCGATGTACCTCGATGCGATCCTGGGCGCCCATGATTTCGCCACGGGATTCGTGCCGCGCGTGGGTAACCGCAATCTGGCATGCATCGGGCTGACCGGCCTGCCATCCCACAGCTTCCCCGGCATCCTGGATTTCCTGTCCCGCCTTCCGGTGTCCTATCGCTGGAGCAACCGCTTCATTTATCTCGATCCCGGCCAGGCCGAAAAGGTGCTGAACAAGTACCGCGGAAAATGGGCGCAGAAGCGCAAAAGCATGATGAATCTGATGCGGGAAAACGCCGGCGGCCAGGCCACCCACGTCAATGCCGATGCGGATCGCATGGCTGGTGACGCCGTGCAGGCGATGGCCGAGGCCTCCAGCGGCATGGTGCTCTACGGCTACTACACAAGCGTCCTTGTGCTCGCCCACGAGGACGTCGCCTTGCTCGATGAGACGGTCAGGGAGGTCGCCAAGCTGATCGAGAACCACGGCTTCGGCGCCCGCATCGAGGACGTGAATGCGGTCGAGGCCTATCTCGGCACCCTGCCAGGGAACACCGTGGCCAATGTGCGCCGGCCGCTGATCCACACCTTGAACCTGGCTCATCTGCTGCCGTTCACCGCCGTCTGGGCTGGGCCGGAGAAAAATCCCTGCCCGTTCTATCCGAAGGACAGCCCGCCGCTGCTGTACGCCAAGACGGACGGCTCCACGCCGTTCCGGCTCAGCCTGCATGCGGGCGATCTGGGCCACACCGTCATTCTTGGCCCGACGGGCAGTGGCAAATCGACCCTGCTCTCAACGCTCGTAGCGCAACAGTTCCGCTATCCGAACGCCCAGGTTTTTGCGTTTGACAAGGGCTATTCCATGCTGCCCCTGTGCTGGGCCTCGGGTGGCCAGCACTATGACATCGCCGGCGAGCATGGGGACCTGGCTTTCTGTCCGCTTGGACGCGTCCATGAGCCCAGCGAACAGGTGTGGGCTGCCGAGTGGCTGGAACAGCTCTGTGAGCTGCAGGGCGTGACCATCCTTCCGCACCACCGGCAGGAAATTTTCCGGGCGGTGGTGCAGCTCGGGGCTTCAACTGATCAGATGAGCCAGCGCACCATGACCAATCTCCTGGTTCTGTTGCAGGATCAGACACTGCGCGAGGCCTTGCAGGCTTACACCCTGCGGGGCATGGCGGGAACCCTGCTGGACGCCGAAACCGACGCCCTGGCCGAAGATCCGTTCCAGGTCTTCGAGATGGAACACCTGATGAACAAGGGCGACAAGCTGGTGTTGCCGGTGCTCACCTATCTGTTCCACCGCATCGAGCAGCGCTTCAAGGGCCAGCCCACGCTGCTGGTCCTGGACGAGGCCTGGATCATGCTCAGTCACCCAGCGTTCAAGGCCAAGATCCGCGAGTGGCTGAAAGTCCTGCGCAAAGCAAACGTGGCGGTCGTGTTCGCCACCCAGTCGCTGACTGATCTGATCCGATCCGGCATCGCCGATGTGATCTTCGAGTCCTGCCCGACCAAGATCATGCTGCCCAACCCCGAGGCGCAGACCGAGAACATCCGGCCCCTCTACGAGGGCATCGGCCTGAACCGCCGGCAGATCGAGATCCTGGCGATGGCCACGCCCAAGCGCCAGTACTACGCCATGCATCCCGACGGGCGCCGACTGTTCGAGCTCGGCCTGTCCGGCCCAGAGCTGGCCTTTGTCGGAGCATCCGGCAAAGAAGACATTCTCCGTATCCGCGAACTGAGAGATCAGCTTGGCGATGCCTGGCCTGCGCAGTGGTTGCGCGAGCGCGGGCAATATGACGCGGCCGCGCGTTGGGAAGGCTATTGACCGCCGCCATGGGCGCAGCCGTTTTTGTACTGTCGCGCCATATCCACCCAAAGATCCACGTCCTGCCCGCTTTCTGATTTTTGACACGACAACCGAAGGAGCATTTCATGAAACTCTCACGCACCATCCTCACCCTGGCTGCACTCGCGGCCATCATCACGACGCCGTCTTACGCTGGCGGGAGCGCTATTGCGGGGGCAACGCTTCCCGAGCAGATCGTGCAGGAACTCACGCTGGTAGAGCAATACACCGCGCAGGCGCAGCAGTTGTCGCAGCAAATTCACATGGTCTACAACCAGGCGTTGAATCTGAAAAACCTTCCGGTGCAGCTCTGGACGAATGCGACAGGTCCGCTTCAGCAGCTCGTCCAGCTCGTCGGCAATGCGCAGGGTCTGAGCTATGCGGCACAAAACACGGTGGCCGCGATTCAGCAACAGTACGGCGCGCCGAACGCGCCCCTGTCCAACTACGCCAAGAGCCTGCAGCAGTGGACAAGCAATCTGAACAGCCAGGTTGCCGCAACCCTGCAGCAATATCAACTCAGCAGCGCGAATTTTCAGACAACGCAATCTGCCCTGCAGGCCATTCAGGATCAGAGTCAATCGGCAACAGGGCGCATGCAGGTCCTGCAAGCCGGCAACCAGATTTCCGGGCTGATGGTCAACCAACTGCAGAGCCTGCAGTCGGACATTCAGGCCGGCAACCAGGTCATGCTCAATTACATCACGACCCGGCAAAACGGCGTGCAGAAATCGCAGACCAACGAGGACCAACTGCTGAGTAATCCGACACCCCAGGTGTATTGAAGGGATCATGATGAATCCGCGCTTCGCTTCACGATGGTCGTTACTTCTGATCATGTTGCTCCTTGCGCCCATCATCGCGCATGCGGCGACACCGCCGGCGATTTCTGCATCCGGACCCGGTTTCCTGACGAATTTGCAAAACCAGTTTCAGGGGGCTACGGCGGGGTGGATGACGCAGGCTCTGTCGCTGGCCAAGGGCTTGTTCGTGGGACTTGCCGGGCTCGACATTGCCTGGACGGGCATCAACTGGCTGCTCAAGAAGAATGACCTCGGCGACTTCATCGCTGCGTTCGTGCTCAAGATGTTGTCGCTGGCATTTTTCTACATGCTGCTTGCGGAGGCGCCGACGTGGATCCCGATGATCATCGACAGCTTCAAGAGCGCGGGAAGCACGGTTGGTGCTGCGTCACCAGCCTCGGCGTCGCCAGCGTTGGACCCATCGACCGTGTTTGGTCAGGGCTTCCACATTTCCGATGCAATGTGGACAGCCGAAGGGAAAGTGAATTCGATCTTTCACCCAGTCGATTCGGTCGCCTACCTGCTGGGGACGGCCCTCGCCTCCATCATGGTGATGGCGGCCTACGCGCTCCTGGCCGTGCAGATCCTGATCACCAACGTCGAAAGCTACATCATCATCGGCGGCGGAGCCTTGCTGCTGGGGTTCAACGGCAGCAAGTGGACGCAGCCCTTTGCGGAAAAGTACTTTGGCTACGCATTCAGCATTGGCATCAAGCTCTTTGTTCTGTACCTCATCACCGGGCTTGGTCAGTCTCTGGCGGATGGCTGGATCACGATCCTGAATGGATATGCAACTAATCCTGGAAGCTACTCCTTACAGGCGCCCATCGCCATCGGTGTGTCATCACTGGTCTACGGCGCCATGGGCGTTATGGTGCCTGGCATCGCCAGCAGCATGCTTAACGGCTCGCCCAGTATGAGCCTGGGCAACACGATGGGCGCCGCGGCTGGCGTTGCCGGTGGCATCGCTGGCGCGGGAGTTGCAGCTGTTGCAGGCTACGCCGGCGCTGTGGGTGCCGCCCAAAGCGGCTTGGATAAGCTTGCCGGCCTCGTGGGCGCGGGGTCTGCTGGTTCGGGCGCTGTCGCGGGCGGTGTTAGTGGTGCCGACAAACTGGCCTCGCTCGGAGCAATGACTGGGGCGGGCGGGGGAACACCAGCTGGCGGCAGCGTGTCGGGCGGCAGCGCATCCAAGCCAAGCACAGGCCCGGCAGGTGCCATTGGCGGCGCGGGGAATACTCCAGGTGGATCGACCGGGGGCAGGGATGGGAAAGCGCCTTCTTCTGCGCCTGGCGCACCCTCCAAGGGTGTTGCTGATGCCGGACGCATGGGCAATTCGGGCGCTGGAGCGAACAAGGGCACAGTGACGCCGAACACCGCATCCGCTGGGGCAAAAGCACAGTCGTTAATGACTGACAAGCTCAATCAAGGCCAGCTTCAAACTGGACCGGCCAGCCCGATCACGGCACGGCTCAAACAGGATGGACAAGGCGCTCCAACTGCCCCGGCCAGCGGTGGAGCGGACACGCTGGGCGCACCGAACCTGCCGACTGGGGCGGGAACCAGTGACGCAGGGCAGCAGGGGAGCGACAAGGGAAAAGAAGATAAATCCCCCTGGGGCGTGATGAAGGATGGCCTCGGCCAGGCTGCGGGCACCAAGGACGACATCGCACGCCACGAAGGTGGTGGCGGTGGAATCCAGATTCGCCTCGGCCATTCGGAGTAAACCGTGGCAAGAAAAACACCGCGGGATGAACTGGTGGACGCCATGCGTGCGCGTGTCGCGCATGAATGGCGTCATGATCCCATGGCTTTGCTGATTGTGCTGATCAAGCTGATCAACGCCGTGTCTTTTGCGATTCTGATCCAGAATCCTGTGCCGTGGAGATGTGGCGTGTGGCTTCTCTTCTGCGTCGTCAGCCTGGCAGTCGCAGTGGCCATCGAGAAGGTCAGGATGGGCCGATCATCGACAACTGAACACCCGCTGCAACCTCCTGCGCAATAGAGGTAAGGGCCCGTGCCCTTTACCCATGCACAGGAGGAAAAATGGCGGAAGCCAATCCCTATTTGAACGCGCGGCGCGAGTGGGACGAGCGCTATGGTGATGCGCTTGCCCGCGCCAAAAACTGGCGCTATACCGCGATTGGTGCCCTGGCGGTCGCTGCCATCGCCGTGACGGGCGTCGTTTTCATCGGCGCCCAGTCCAAGATCAAGCCCTACGTGGTGGCGATCGACAAGATGGGCAACCCGGTCGCCATGGCACAGCCCGCTGCAGGCGGAGCCGTTGACCAACGCATCATCGCGGCGCAGGTGTCCAACTGGATTTGGAACGCCAGGACGGTTATTCCCGATCCCGCCGCTCAAAAGACGCTGATTAACCGCGTCTATGCCATGGCCGACAGTGACACCGCAGGCTATCTCAATGGCTACTACAGCAAGCATCCGCCATTCGGCGACTTTACTGTCAATGTTTCCATCACCAGTGTCCTGCCAGTCAGCAAGGACACCTGGCAGGTCGGATGGGATGAGCAACGCGTGATCAGCGGCCAGCCCCAGGCGATTGAACACTGGAAGGCCAACATCACCACTGGTCTCGATAAAAAGCTCGCGGAAAACCCGCAGGTGATGCTGGACAACCCGCTCGGACTGTTTGTCAAGAACGTGACCTGGACGCAGGTCTTCACCAAAGGTCAATAAGGAAGCCGCCATGAAATTCTTCCCCTATTCCCTGGTTGCGCTCGCCATGGTGGCCAGCTCTGCTGTGGCCATGCCGAGCACCACGACGATTCATCTGATCGGCTCCCCGGACAAGGGACGCACCAGCGACCAACTGGTCCATGGTGTCGCCCCGGTCCCGCTCTCGTCGAGGGCTACAGAGGATGCCAGCCAGGAATGGCTGCAAACCGGGATTGCGCCTTCTCTCGTCGGCACGAATGGCCAGGTGATGTACCCCTACGGCCAAAGCCGCCCAACGATCACCTGCGCACCGCTGCACATCTGCGTCATCAATCTGATGCCCGGGGAGCACATCACCAATATCTCCATCGGCGATTCGGTGCGCTGGCTCGTGCAGTCGGCAGGTGCCGGCGACCTTCCCGTAGTCGTGGTCAAGCCCACAGCTGCCGGTCTGGTCACCAATCTGGTGGTCACGACTGACGCCGGTCGGGTCTATTACATGACGCTGATGAGTGATGCTCATGACTACGTGCCGCTGGTCGGCTTCTACGACCCGCAACAGCTGGTGGTCAACATGCAGCAGCAGGCGGCGCAGGCGAGGGCGGCGGAGCAGGCCAAGGCTGAGGCGCAGAAAAAGGCGGTCATCTCCCCGATGGGAAGTATCGACCCGTCCAACCTGGATTTCGATTTCAGCTGTAAGGCGAATGGCGACCGTGCCGACCTTGAAGGCACTGATCTGAAGCCTGTGCGCATCTTCGCTGGGGGCGGGCACACTTACCTGCAGATGCCGCCGGACATGCAATACACCGATGCGCCTGCTGTCTTCAACGTCACCAACGGCGAGACCGAGCTGATGAACAGCCGACTGGTGCATGGCTACTACATCATCGACGGCTTGCCGCAGAAGTTCAAACTTGTCGTCGGCGTCGGCAAGAACGCCCGCAGCGTGACCTGCCAGCATGGTCAGGCGGGCGGTGGTTTGTTCTCTGGCTGGTGAGGGTGGTCATGACTGAAGCCATCCAAGATGAGAAGACCCTGGACGCGAATCTACTCAACCAGGATCTCAACGGTGCCGCTGCACCCAAACGGGGGATCCTGCCCATCAAGGGGACGCCGCGAGAAGGCGGGGCGCGACTGAGCAAGAATTTCAAGAAAATCGCCTTCGTTGGCGGCAGCGTTGTTGTCGGCGGGATGCTGATTGGAGTTTTCACGGCCGGCAACAGGAGCCAGCCCTTGGAGAGTTCCGGCACGACCGCCATGGTCGGGCAGACCACGCCGGATATTGCCGCCATGCAGCGCACAGCTCAGCAGCATTTGGGTGGGCCTTTGACGGCACCTCCCAATTCAAACAGCAGCGCCCCGTCCGCGCCGGCCGGCGCGGCCAGCAATCCAGGCGCGCGCCTGAGTGGACCGAACAAAGCAGAGGGGGCATTGCATGCCAGCGGCCAGCCGCCGCAGCTCACGCCGGAGCAGAAGTATCAGCAGTGGCTGGTCGAACAGCACTACAAGGATCTGGAAGGTGCCATCATGGCTGACCAAAGCGCCCATCTGGCCAAGACAAGTGCCGGAGATTTGGGGATGGTGAGCAACACCCAGCCTCAGACTGCCACTCCATCACAAGCGGACACGCTGCGCAAACTCGCGGCCCTGGCTGCAACGCCTCAAGGTCAGACTGATCCCAATCTCCAGAAAGCCCTGGCGGCCCTTCAGGCTGGAGCTGGCTTGGCGGGTTCTGATCAAAGCCCACAAGCCCAGAACAAGGCATTTCTAGCCGGGCAGCAGGGGAAAACGTCAAACGGCTACCTGGACGCGGCCGCGCAGCCGCCAATCAGCACTCACGAGCTGTTCGCCGGATCCGTCATCCCTGCGGTGATGTTGACTGGAATCGACAGCGATTTGCCTGGGACGATCACAGCACAGGTACGGCAGACGGTTTATGACAGCCTGAACCCGAACGTCGTGCTCATCCCCCAGGGGACGCGCATCGTTGGAGAGTACAGCAGCGATGTCGCCTATGGCCAGAACCGTGTTCTGGTGGCTTGGAATCGGTTGATCTTCCCGAATGGGGCCATGATCGACCTGAAAGGGATGAGCGGCACCGACGGCGAAGGCCAGGCTGGGTTCCACGACCAAGTCGACAACCATTACGTGCGAATCTTTGGCAGCGCCGTCTTGATGAGCCTGCTTGGCGTGGGCGCGCAGCTGAGCCAGCCGCAGAACTCCGGGGCACTCAACACCCCGTCGGCGAGCCAGCAGGCGGCCTCAGCCCTGGCTCAACAGATGGACACCGTCGGCACCAATTTGCTCAACAAGAACCTGAGCATCCAGCCGACGCTGACGATTCGGCCGGGCTATGCCTTCAACGTGCTGGTGAACCGCACGATGATCCTGCCGCCGTATGGGGGGCAGTGATGCAGCGATCAAGAAAAAGAGCGGATGAAAAGAAGCGCGCAAAGCTCGGCCTCATCACCGAACAGCTTCCCCGTGGGGGTAGGGTCCCACCGGAAAAGCTCCCGGCGCTTCGTCAGGTATTGATCGACCGCGGGTTGTGGGGTGACGTCATCTCGGCGGTCAATAATCAAGTCGCGCGAGAACTGAATGAGCGCGGCACGCCATGGCCCATGACAACGTCCCCACTACCATCTGATGCCCTGATAAATGAATTCAGGGAAACGGCAAGGTGCGTTGTTTTGCGGGTGGCGGTCGATGCTATCTACAAGCCGGGCAAGGTCAGGGCGATGGCGGCGGTTAAGAAGAATGATGCCCTTAAGAAGAATATTGGGCAGGCGATCGCCACTCTGGTCACGGCAATGTTTTTCTCGCTTTACTTGCTCGCCGCTCTTCGTCTCGCACGGCTCGATGTCTTTTCGTCTTGGCTGAAAGGCTTGATCTTTTCCATTTTCAGTGTTGTCGTCGTTCCTAGGGTGCTTTGGGGTTTGTTCCGCTCCTTGTACATAAGGTACCTAAGCATCGTGCCGATCCCTTACCCCTACCCCAATTGGGACTTTGCAGAAATAGCGTTTCAGCGTCGCCCAGCTTTCGTGCAGCGTGAACTGGGCAACCTCTTGAATCGAGTATCCCTTTTCGAACAGGCGCGACGTCGCCTCGTGGCGCAGATCATGAAAGTGCAGATCTTTCAGCCCAAGCATCTTGCATGCCTTGGTAAACGCCGATCCGACAGACTTACTGACGTACGGGAAAACGTATTCTGATGAGCCCCGTTGCTGTCGATCAATGATCGCCATCGCAGGCGCGAGAATTCGAAATGCCCGACGGTTCCCGGATTTGTGCCGCGGATGCTTGACGTCGTCAAGCCAGGCGATCCCCCGGCTCCGATCAATGTCTTCCCATTTGAGGCGGCAGATCTCCTCCTGCCGTCTTGCTGTCAACAGAGCGAATTGCACGATGTCTGACATGGGGATCGTCGAGCGCGCGTCACGGCTGGAAAAAAAGTCGAGCAGCGCGGATTCCTCATCTTTTGTGACGCGCCGCTGTCGGCTGCGGGATTTCGCGACGATACGACTTGCCATCATTTCGCTCTTGGCATCGTCGATAGACTGAAGCTGGGCTGGAACACCCAGGGTTGCCCGTGCCGAGCGGAAGACCTGACGGAGCCAGACAAGATCGTTTAGCGCAGTTGATGGCGAGACCCCATCTAGCTGTCGGCGCTCATGGATATGAGCAATAACGTCGGCTGTCGTCAGCCGCGTAGAATCTTTGGACGCAATCGCTGCCTTCTTCAGGCGAAGGAGGTCGGCCTGTTTGCTGCGTCCCCATGGGGTTATCTTCTGCGCTTCGTCAAGATACCAGGAGATCAGCTTGCCAACGGTAGCGCCACGGCCAATCGGCTCGCCTCTCGCGCGCTTGGCATCAAGTTCAGCTTCACGGCGGCGGAGCCACTCCTGGGCCAGCTGTTTGCGGCCGAATGTGGCTGCCTCGCTAAAAATCAGCTTGCCATCTTTCTTGATGCGAATCTGGGCCGTGTACCCAATCTCTCCGTTACTGCGCCGACGCTGCGTGATCGTTCCCATCGCTTGGTGCTACATGAGTGAATCTGTAGCACGCACTGTAGCATCGACATAGCCGAAATACCCCAAAATTCCCGAGAATGCGCGGAAATCCGATCATGAAGACAGATCAAAAAACCCAACAAAATCAAAAAGATGAGGCCAAATCAAGTACTTGGCGCGTGTCTGTTGCCCCGATGCTCGATTGGACGGATCGACATTGCCGCTATTTTCATCGTCTGATTACGCAGCGAGCTTTGCTTTACACGGAAATGGTGACGACTGGGGCGTTGCTATATGGAGACGTGGCGCGGCATCTTGATTACAGTTCGCATGAGCACCCTGTTGCGCTGCAGTTAGGCGGTAGTGAGCCAGTTGATCTGGCCTGTTGCGCGAGACTGGCACTTGAATGGGGTTATGACGAAATCAATCTGAACTGTGGGTGCCCCAGTCCTCGGGTGCAGCGTGGGGCATTTGGGGCTTGTTTGATGGCTGAACCCTCGCGGGTGCGGGATTCGGTTGCTGCCATGGTGGAGGCGGTTTCAGGCACGATCCCGGTTACGGTCAAGCACCGCATTGGTGTCGACCATGAGGATAGTTACGGTTTTGTGCGCGATTTTGTGGGAACGGTGTCGCAAGGCGGTTGTGAGACGTTTATCGTGCATGCCCGTTCCGCATGGCTTGATGGCCTCAGCCCGAAGGAAAACCGTGATATTCCACCGTTGCGGCCAGAGTTTGTTCTGCAGTTGCGGCGCGACTTTCCAGAACTTGCCTTTGTGCTCAATGGCGGCATCAAGACGGGGCAGCAGATTGGCGAGTGGTTGCCGCAGGTTTCCGGCGTGATGGTGGGGCGGGCGGCTTATCAAGACCCGTGGAGTCTGGCGACTTGGGATCAAGAATTTCTGGGGAGTGCCGATTCGGCTGCACCTGAGCGCGAAATCGTCGAAGAGCAAATGGGCGCCTACATTGCGGAGTGGAAGGCAAAGGGCTTGCATCCGCAGGCGATTACCCGGCATATGCTCAATTTGTGGAAGGGGCAACCCGGTGGACGCCGCTGGCGGCAAGTGTTGAGTGATTCGAGTTTGTTGTCCACGCTGTCGGTGCCTGAGCTATTCGCGACGGCCAGACGCGCCCGCCTGTCGGCCGAACTCGACGAAGCGATGGAGTCAAATCAACCCAGCCAACTCGGTCAACTCGGTCAACCGTTAACGGCTTCGGCTTGCGTCTGAACGCTCGCCCTGGCGTGCGATTCTGAACGGATTTCCGCGGTTGACAGCGCCACGACCTTCAGCGCGGCGTCGCGGAAAGACTCTCCGTCAATGCCCTTGAGCGCGACGACAGGCGCGGTGTCGAACGCCCGAAAATGGTTGGACATCGACCGGGTGTAGCTCGGGTCGTAGTGGTGCTGCAGGATGTCTGCAGTGAAGGCGGCAATCTCGCCTTGTGTGATGAGTTCCTGCCAGCGTTCGACGGTTTCGGCGCCTCGCAAGGCGCGCAGGCTGGCCAGGCGCTGCAGCAGCAGGGGGCGATCGGCAGACAACTGGGCGTAGTCGGCTAGCAACAGCGCAACGCGCAGGTTGGTTTCGAGCTCCAGGGTGATGCAATGCCCCTGGCGCATCTGCTCCATCAGCGCATCTGGGACGTGAAGGGCGCCAATCTTCTTGCTCTCTGCCTCGACAAATACCGGGCGGTTCGGATCGAAGCGGCGCAGATCGGCCCACACGCGGGTCTCGAACAATTTTTGCGAGGGCTGCGTTTCACCCGGCTCCAGGCCCAGCACGGAACCTCGATGCTGTGCCAGCGCCTCGAGATCGAGCACTTGCGCCCCGACCTCACGCAGTGATTGAAGCAGACGGCTCTTGCCGCAGCCGGTACGGCCGCAGATGACGTGAAATTGAAGTTGCCCGGACCGTTGCTCCAGATCGGCGCGCAGGGCGCGGCGCAAGGACCGATAACCGCCCTGCACCAGCACCACGGAAAAACCGATGCGCGCCAGAATGTGGGCCATCGCGCCCGAGCGGTTGCCGCCGCGCCAGCAGTACACCAGAGGCGTCCAGGATTTGGGCAACTCGGCCGCATGCGCCTCGATGTGGTTGGCGACGTTGCGGGCGATCAGCGTGGCACCGCGCTTATTGGCGACGAAGGGATCGACCTGGGCGTAAAGCGTGCCGACTTCGGCGCGCTCGGCGTCGTCGAGCACCGGCCAGTTTTGGGCGCCAGGCATGTGATCGAGCGCGAATTCCGACGGGCTGCGCACATCGATCACGGCGCTGAAAGACTGCAGCTTCTGCAGTGCTTCAGCCGCATCCATTACGCGGGGGTTCATGGCGCCAATCTCGCGGCAGGCAGGGCCAGCAAAGGGGCGAGGTGCGGCCAGACGGTATCGAGCATGGTGGGTTGCGCTTGTGCGGTGGGGTGAATGTTGTCGGACTGAAACCAATCGGGATGGCCGACGACGCCAGAAAGCAGAAACGGGACCAGCGCCACACGCTGCGATTTTGCAACCGCCGGAAACACGGCCGCAAAACGCGCGGTATACGCCGGGCCGTAGTTTGGCGGAATTTGCATACCGACCAGCAAAACACGCGCGCCCGCCTTTTTGCACAGTGCGACCATACGGCTCAGATTGTTCTGCGTTTGCTGCAAGGAAAGACCGCGCAGGGCATCGTTGCCGCCCAGCTCGATGATGACCACGCGCGGCTTGTCGCGCGCGAGCAGGGCGGGCAGCCGGGCCAGCCCGCCCGCTGTGGTGTCGCCGCTGATGCTGGCGTTGATCACGCTCCAGCGCGGCTCTTTGGCTTCGAGCCGCTGGCGCAGCAGATCGACCCAGCCTTTTCCCGTCTCCAGCCCGTATCCGGCAGACAGGCTGTCGCCCACCACGAGCAGAGTGGCTATGGGCGTGGATACAGGCGGTATGGCGGCCCGCGCGGCGCCGGCTAGCCCCATGTCCGCCGTCAGCGCCGACACCATAAGCCCCAAGACCTTGCGCCGCGACAGCGGGGACGGGCTTTCTACAATCAGCGGCTTTCCATTTTTCATAACAAGGCTTCCATGACGGTCGATGTGATTGTCGCGCAGGATCTGGGCAAGACCGTTTCCGATGTCGGCGACGCCCTGACCATTCTTCACGCGGTGCAACTGCGAGTTCCTGCGGGACAGAGTGTGGCCATTACTGGCGCCTCGGGCTCGGGGAAATCCACGCTGCTGGCTTTGCTCGCCGGCATGGATCGGCCCAGCACAGGTCAGGTGTGGATCGACGGCGTTGATCTCGACAGCCTCGACGAGAACGGCCGGGCCGATCTGCGGGCGCAGAAAATCGGCTTCGTGTTCCAGAATTTTCAGCTCATCGACCACTACACCGCGCTGGAAAACGTGGTGCTGCCTCTGGAAATTTCCGGGCGCGCTCACGGCGCGGTGGACGCCGCAACGACCTTGCTGCACGCCGTGGGTCTGGGCCAGCGCCTGCATCATCGCCCGGCCTTGCTGTCAGGCGGTGAGCAACAGCGCGTTGCCCTGGCCCGCGCCTTCGTGGGCCGACCCCGGCTGGTCTTGGCCGACGAGCCAACGGGCAATCTCGATGCGGCCACAGGTGAGCGCATCATGGATTTGATGTTCCGGCTGCGCGCCGAAATGGAGGCAACGCTGGTACTGGTCACACACGATCCGGCGCTGGCCGCACGCTGCGACCGCGTGTGCACCATGCACGCCGGTCACTTGACCGAACAACCCCAGGCGGTGGCTGCATGAAGCCGCTCTACGGATTTCACGCGGTGGGCGCGCGCCTGCGTGCGGCCCCTGCGTCGGTGCACGCGGTGTATGTCGATGCCAGTCGGCGCGATGCGCGCATGCAGCAGTTTCTGCGCAAAGTCGAGGCCTCGGGCGTGGAGCTGAAAACCCTCAGCGCCGAGCGCCTGACTGCGCTGGCGGGCACCGACCGTCATCAGGGCGTGGTGGCGCAGGTCGATGACTTGCCGACTGTGCACGACCTGCACGCCGTGCTCGATGCCGTGGAGGGCGCGGCGAATTGCAGGATCGTGGCCTGTGGGTGATGGGTACTGACGAGGCCGCGACCGACGATGTCTACGCCGCCAACTGGACGCAGCCCGCGGTGCTGGTGATGGGCGCCGAGGGCGCCGGCATGCGCCGTCTGGTGCGCGAGACCTGCGATCAGCTGCTGCAGATTCCCATGCTCGGCGCAGTGGAGAGCCTCAACGTCTCCGTCGCCGCCGGGGTTTGTCTTTACGAGGCCGTGCGTCAACGGCGCGCCTCAGCCTGATCTATCGGGCTTCGCTGGCGCGCTCCAAGCGGTGATGCATGCGCTGCAACGCAATCCAGACAATCAGGGCGATGATCGGGATGGAAATGCCCTCGGCCAGCTTGGGCTTGATGTGCAGCCAGGGTTCGGCCGCTTCGAACAAATGGCCCACCAGCGAGGCCATGTAGTACGTGATCGCGGCCACCGACAGGCCCTCGACCGTCTGCTGCAGACGGAGTTGCAGGAACTGCCGACGGTTCATCGACGCCAGCAAGCTGCGGTTTTGCTGCTGCATGGCCACTTCCACCCGTGTGCGCAGCAGGTTGCTGCAGCGTGAAACCCGCTCGGAAAGCGCCTGCTGTCGCCGTGCCGCCCAGGCGCAGGTTTGCATCGCGGGAGCCAGCCGACGCTCTAGGAATTGCCCGATGGTCTGCAGGCCGAAAATCGGTTTTTCGTGCAGTTCGGTCACACGCCGGTTGACCAGGTCGTAGTACGCATTCGCCGCGGTAAACCGGCCGTGAGAAGCGGCATAGACGCCTTCCACGGCAGACGCCAGCAAAGTCAGACGATCCAGGGTTTTGTGGTCGCGCTGCGGCTCGGCGTCTTCGGCGCCGCCGTTGCTGCCGATGGCGTCCATGATGCTCACCAGATCCTGCTCGTATCGGTTGAGTTGGGGGGTGAGTTCGCGAGCGACCGGTAGCGTCAGCAAAGACAGCAGGCGATAAGTCTCGATTTCGAGCAGGCGCTGCACCAGTCGCCCGCGCCGCCGCGCCGACATGGCCTTGCTCAACACAATGAAGCGGGTAAAGCCGTCGGGCGCGATGCGCAGATCGGTGAAGACCTGTGCGTGACCGTCGGCCACATCCGACCCGACCAGTGCATCGATGTCCAGCACCGCGGAGAAATCAGGCAGGGTGTCGCAGCCCAGTTCGCCCTCGGGCATGACGGCGACGTGGTTGGCGCACAGGCGTTGCCCCGGAATGCGCACCAGCCATTCCGCCGAAACGCGGTCGCAGGCGCAGCGTTCAAACAGCGGATCTTCCGGGCCTAGGGCCTCGTGCGTAATGAAGGTGTAGCTGACGAACTCGCCGTGGCGCTCCCAGCGCAGGCGCACCGGGCCGATCTGCTCCGTGTGAAACATGCTGCCCATTGCTGGCGGCGGCAGGTGCAGATTACCGAGCAGTTCACTGAGGTGTTCAAACGCCTGCTGCGACTCGGACGGGCTGACCAGCATCACTTGATGGCTGACCTGCGCCGGCGCACCCACACGCTCGAACGGGCGGGCGTGGATCTCGTTGTGAAGCTGCTGACGCAAAGGATGTTCGGACATGAGAGACGAGCGGTGGGCTGAAAAAGAAAGAGTGGAGGACGCAGGACGGGGCCGAGCCTGTCAGCCAGTCTGGGTGGACGGAAGTCTGCTATGATGCTCGGGTTTTGTGCGGTGCGGAATGAACGCATAAAAAGCGTTCAGAAAGCACCGGGCCAGCGCGACAAAAAAGTGACTGGCCCGCATCAAGCAGCACAAAACAGAAGCACAGAGCGCGCCATGCTACCAACGCGAATGAGGGAGTGATTTGACGGATCGCTCAAAATTCAGCACGAGGTCATTGTGTGGCGCAAACTGTGGCGCAAACCACCCGCAAACCGACTCAACCAGGTGTTGAGCCGCTGCCCGATTTACCCGGTGCTTGCACTGGAGAATTTGGGCGGCGTGCCAATCAGAGCCGGATTTCAGACCCAACTTGGATTGGAAACTTTATGTCAGTCTCAATGCGTCAAATGCTGGAAGCCGGGGTGCACTTCGGTCACCAAACCCGCTTCTGGAATCCCAAGATGGCCCCGTACATCTACGGCCATCGCAACAAAATCCATATCGTCAACCTCGAAAAGACGCTGCCGATGTACTTGGAGGCGGCGAAGTTCGCTCGCCAGCTGGCTGCGCGCCGCGGCACCATTCTGTTCGTCGGCACCAAGCGTCAGGCGGGTGAAATCGTGCGTGAGCAGGCCGAGCGTTGCGGCATGCCCTATGTCGACCAGCGCTGGCTCGGCGGCATGCTGACCAACTTCAAGACGGTCAAGACCTCGATCAAGAAGCTCAAGGACATGCAGGCCCAGGCGGCCGAGGGTGTGCTCGAGCAGATGAGCAAAAAAGAAGCGCTGACCTTCCAGCGCGAAATGGATAAGCTGGAAAAGTCCATCGGCGGCATTCAAGACATGGCGGCTCTGCCCGATGCAATTTTCGTCATCGATGTGGGCTACCACAAGATCGCCATCGCCGAGGCGAAGACGCTGGGCATTCCGGTGATCGGCGTGGTCGATACCAACCATTCCCCGCTGGGCGTGACTCACATCATTCCGGGCAACGACGACTCGGCCAAAGCCGTGACGCTGTACGCGCAGGGCATGGCCGATGCCATCCTGGAAGGCAAGAACGACGCGGTCAATGAAGTCGTGCAAGCCGTCTCCGAGGGCGAAGAAGAATTCGTCGAAGTTCAGGAAGACGCGCCTGCCGCCTGACGGGGCCAAGATGATCCTGCTGCAACGGCCCGATTCACCGGCCTGAAACACCCCGGGGCTGCGATACACAGCCCCTTTTTTTCAACTGCGTTTCTAGTTTTCGATTTCAAGGAGTTCAACAATGGCGGCAATTACCGCAAGCATGGTGGCAGAACTGCGTGCCAAGACCGATGCCCCGATGATGGAGTGCAAAAAGGCGCTGACCGAGGCCGAAGGCGATATGGATCGCGCTGAGGAAATCCTGCGCGTCAAGCTCGGCAGCAAGGCCAGCAAGGCGGCTTCGCGCGTGACGGCCGAAGGCATCGTGGCGGCCTATATCAACGGCACGACCGGCGCGATGATCGAGCTGAACTGCGAAACCGATTTCGTGGCCAAGAATGACGATTTCCTGGCCTTCGGCAAAGACCTGACCCAGTTGATCGCGGCGCAGAACCCTGCCGACGTGGCGGCGCTGTCGGCACTGACGCTCGATGGCGAAACCATCGAAGCGCGCCGCAGCAAGCTGATCGGCAAGATCGGCGAGAACATGACCATTCGTCGCTTCAAGCGTTTTGCGGGCGATCACAAGCTGGTGAGCTATCTGCACGGTACGCGCATCGGCGTGATGGTCGAGTTCACCGGCGACGAAGTGGCCGCCAAGGATGTGGCCATGCACATCGCCGCGATGAAGCCGGTGGCGCTGTCGTCGTCGCAGGTGCCCGCCGAGCTGATCGAGAAAGAGCGCTCCATCGCCTCGCAAAAAGCGGCCGAGTCGGGCAAGCCCGCCGAGATCATCGCCAAGATGGTTGAAGGCTCGGTGCAGAAATACCTCAAGGAAGTCTCGCTGTTCGATCAGGTGTTCGTCAAGAACGACAAGCAGACGGTCGAGCAAATGCTGAAATCCGCCAACACCACGGTGCACGGCTTCACCATGTACGTGGTGGGTGAGGGCATCGAAAAAAAGTCGGAGAATTTTGCGGAAGAGGTGGCCGCGCAGATGGCTGCAGCCAAGCAAGGTTGAGCGCCGTTGCCCGGCTGACCGGGGCCGATTTGGGCCAATTGGGTCGATTGGGCCCGGTCGCCTAGCACCTTGTCGTCTCGCTTCTTTGCAGCTTCTCCAACTCGGCCTTTTCACCTTTCTACCGCTCGCCAGGAGTCACCATGTCCGGATACAAACGTGTTCTGCTCAAGCTCTCGGGCGAGGCCCTGATGGGCGATGATGCTTATGGCATCAATCGCGTCACCATCGAGGCCATGGTGCGGGACATCGCCGAGGTGGTGCATTCGGGCGTGCAGCTGGCGATAGTCATCGGTGGCGGCAACATCTTCCGCGGAGTGGCGGGGGGCGCTGTGGGCATGGACCGGGCGACGGCGGACTATATGGGCATGCTGGCGACGGTGATGAATTCACTTGCGCTGAGCGACGCCATGAAGCACGCCGGGCTGAATCCGCGCGTGATGTCAGCCATTGCCATCGACCAGGTCGTCGAGTCTTATGTGCGGCCCAAGGCGCTGCAGTACCTCGAGGAAGGCAAGTCGGTGATTTTTGCAGGCGGCACGGGCAATCCGTTCTTCACCACCGATACGGCCGCCGCGCTGCGTGCAGCCGAGGTTGGTGCCGAGGTCATGCTCAAGGCGACCAAGGTCGATGGCATCTACACCGCCGATCCGGCCAAAGACCCGCAGGCCGAGCGTTATGCGCGGATCAGCTTCGATGAGGCGATCGCGCGGCGTTTACAAGTGATGGACGCGACGGCCTTTGCGCTGTGCCGCGAGCAGAAGATGCCGATTCGCGTATTCAGCATTTTCAAGCCGGGGGCGCTGATGCGCGTGGTTCAAGGCGCAGACGAAGGCACGGACGTCTACGTCTGATTACCATCGCAGTCTTTGAGGCCCGCGCCGCGCTGCTTTTTGCGCAGCGGGTTTTGTTTTTTCCCGATCTGTTTTTGGAGTGCATCATGGGAATCGCAGAGATCAAGAAAAACACCGAAGAAAAAATGCACAAGTCGATCGAGTCGCTCAAGCTCGATCTGGCCAAGGTGCGTACCGGGCGTGCGCATACCGGCTTGCTCGATCATGTGATGGTGGACTATTACGGCACCATGATGGCGATCAATCAGGTGGCGAACATGAATCTGGTCGATGCCCGCACCATCAGCGTGCAGCCGTGGGAAAAGAAAATGGTCCAGGCCGTCGAAAAGGCGATTCGTGAGTCCGATCTGGGTCTGAATCCCCAGACGCAGGGCGACATCATTCGCGTGCCCATGCCTGCGCTGACCGAAGAGCGCCGTCGCGATCTGGTCAAGGTCATCAAGCAAGAAGGCGAGGGGGCCAAGGTGGCCGTGCGCAATTTGCGCCGCGATGCGAACCAAAGCCTGAAAGACCTCGTCAAAGCGAAAGAAGTCTCCGAAGACGACGAGCGCCGCGCGCAGGACGAGGTGCAGAAAATTACCGACCGCTGCATTGCCGAGATCGACAAACAACTGGCGCAAAAAGAAGCGGAGATCATGGCGGTCTGACGGGAGCCAGCGGATTGTTCCGCTGCTCTGATCGGCGTTCCAAGCTGTGTTTCTCATATTGATGGCATGAGCAAGAAAACCATCGCCAAGCGCGACCCCTCCACGCTGCCACGCCATGTGGCGGTGGTCATGGATGGCAACGGACGTTGGGCGCAGCGAAGGTTCTTGCCGCGTTCCTCCGGGCATAAATTCGGTGTTGACGCGCTGAAAAAAATCGTGCGTCACTGCGCGGAGATCGGTGTGAAGCACCTCACGGTGTTCGCGTTTTCTTCTGAAAACTGGGCGCGGCCGGCAGAGGAGGTGCAAACCTTGATGGACCTGTTCGTCAAGGCGCTACAGCGTGAGTCTGCGGAACTGGCCAGACAAGGCGTGCAGTTGCATGTGGTGGGCGATCTGTCGGCCTTTTCTGTCGAGATGCGCGCGCTCATCGACCAGTCCGAGGCATTGACCCGCCAAAATGACACCCTGGTGCTCAACGTGGCGCTCAACTATGGCGGGCGTTGGGACATGACGCAGGCGGCACAAGCTCTGTTAGCCGCGCAGGAGACCCCCACGCAGCAAGCGCTGGCGCGGCATCTGGCCCTGTCGCACTCGCCCGACCCAGATCTGCTGATCCGCACCGGGGGCGAGCATCGCATCAGCAATTTCCTGCTCTGGCAACTGGCCTACACCGAGCTCTATTTCAGCGATATTCTCTGGCCCGATTTCAATGCCGAAGCCTTTGACGCAGCGCTGGCCGATTTTGCCAGCCGCCAGCGTCGTTTCGGTGGCGTCCCCGAGGCCAAATCGCCCGCCGCGGCCTGAGGCGGCGAGCGGCGCATCTGCATCATGTTGCGACAGCGCGTCCTGACCGCCCTGGTGTTGATGGCACTTTTGCTGCCCACCTTGTTCTGGCGCGATCCCCTGCCATTTGCGCTATTGGCGCTGGCGTTTTGTGCTGTGGGCATGGGCGAGTGGGCGCGGCTGGCTGGCTATCAAGGCTTTAGCGCGTTGTCTTTCTGGGCTTTGCTCTGGGCGGCGATTGCGGCGGCTTTGCTCTGGCTATTGCAACAGCAGGCCTGGCAGATGGCTTCAGCCTGGCGCTGGTTCTGGCTGGCCTGCAGCATGGCATGGTTGCTCGCGTTGGGGCTGAGTCTGCCCAAGGCCCGCCTGCCCGCGGCGCTGCGTCATCCTTTGACGCTCACTCTATTGGGCTTTTTGCTGTTGCAGGCCGCCTGGCTGGCGCTGGTCCAACTACGCGTGCAGGGCGCGCTTTTCATGCTGTCTTTGCTGGCGCTGGTTTGGGTGGCGGATATTGCGGCGTACTTTGGCGGCAGGGCCTGGGGGCGCAGCAAACTCGCGCCGTCGATCAGCCCTGGCAAGACCCGTGCCGGGGCCTGGACGGCTCTGATCGCCACGCTGTTCTACGCTGCAGTCTGCGTGAGTCTGGCGCCGACATACCCCAATTATTTTTCGCGACTCAATACGCAGTTCGGCGGATTCGGGCTCGCGATTCTGGTCGTCGTGCTGCTGGCGTTTGCCATTGCGGGCGATCTGTTCGAGTCCTTGCTCAAACGCGCGGCAGGGCTGAAAGACAGCGGCAAGTTGCTGCCGGGACATGGCGGCGTGCTGGACCGCATCGACGCGCTCTTGCCGGTGTTGCCCCTGGCCTTGCTGCTGTTGGCGCTATGAAAACAGTCACCATTCTCGGCTCTACCGGCTCGATCGGCACCAATACGCTGGCCGTGCTGGCGCTGCACCCAGAGCAGTTTCGGGTGTTTGCCCTGGCCGCGCACAGCAATGCCGACAAACTGTTTGCGCAGTGTCTCGAATTTCGCCCGAACTACGCCGTGCTCGGCAGTGCGCAGGCGGCCAGCAGCCTGCAGCAACGTCTGCGCGCCGAGCATTGCCCGACGGAAGTATTGAGCGGCCCCCGGGCGCTCGACGACGTGGCGGCCGCGCCCGAAGTCGATCTGGTCATGGCCGCCATCGTGGGCGCCGCCGGTCTGTCGGCCAGCCTCGCCGCGGCCCGTGCCGGTAAGCGGCTGCTGCTGGCCAACAAAGAGTCGCTGGTCGTCGCCGGCGATCTACTGTTGCAGGCCTTGGCGCAAGGCGGCGGCGATCTCATTCCCATCGACAGCGAACACAGCGCCATTCAGCAAAGTCTGCCCGATGATCGCAGCCGCTGGCAGGCGGACGTGCGCAATATCGTGCTGACCGCTTCGGGCGGGCCGTTTCGCCAGCGTGCCGCGCACACCTTGCAGGCGGTCACGCCGACGGAGGCCTGCGCCCACCCGAACTGGAGCATGGGCGCGAAGATCTCGGTCGATTCCGCCACCATGATGAACAAGGCGCTGGAGGTCATCGAGGCGCACTATCTGTTCGGCATGCGGCCCGAACAGATCGAGGTGCTGATCCATCCCCAGAGCATCGTGCATTCGATGGTCAACTATCACGACGGCTCGGTGATTGCCCAACTCGGGCAGCCCGATATGCGCACCCCTATTGCCTACGGCCTGTCCTATCCCGCCCGCATGGCCTCGGGCGCGCCGTGGCTCGACCTGGCGCGCTTGGGACGGCTCGATTTCGAACAACCCGATCCCCAGCGGTTCCCGGGCCTGGCCTTGGCCTTCGAGGCGCTGCGCATGCCGGTGGGCGCCTGCGCCGTGCTCAATGCCGCCAACGAAGTGGCCGTGGACGCCTTCCTTCATCAGCGCATCCGGTTTACCGATATTCACCGGATCAATGCGGATTTGCTGGCAAGTGCACAATGCGTGGGCTGTGATTCCCTGGAGGCCCTGGCTGAACTAGACGTCCAGACGCGACTCCAAGCGCAACAGCGCGTCGCGCAACTCTCTCCCTCCGGGCGGGGCGGCGCGGCGCTACTGGCCTGACGCGAAACCATGAACCTGCTCATCACCCTGCTGGCGTTTGCCTTTGCACTCGGCGTGCTCATCACCATCCACGAGTTCGGTCACTACCGTGTGGCCGTGGCGTGCGGCGTCAAGGTGCTGCGGTTTTCCATCGGCTTCGGCAGACCCTTGCTGCGCTGGACGCGAGGCGCCGACAAAACTGAATTCACCCTGGCCTGGATTCCGCTCGGCGGTTATGTGAAGATGCTCGACGAACGCGAGGGCGAAGTGGCCGAGGCCGAACTGCCGAGGGCGTTCAACCGACAAAGTCTGTCCAAGCGCGCGGCCATCGTTGCAGCAGGGCCAGCGGCCAATCTATTGCTCGCTACCCTGCTGTTTGCCGTGGTGGCGTTCGCCGGCGTGCGCGAGCCGGTTGCCATACTGGGCGCGCCGCCGGTTCATTCGGCCGCTGCCGCAGCGGGAGTGCAGGGCGGTGAGCGTGTCTTGGCGGTCGTGCATGACGGCTCGCAGGAAGCCGTGCAGAGCTGGACGGGGCTGCGCTGGACGCTGCTGAACGCTGCGATGAACGGCGATCGCCTCGCGCTCGTTGTCGAACGAAAAACGGACGGCCCGACGCAACAAATTGCTCTCGATTTTTCTTCGAGCATGCGAGCGGCGGAGAGCGCCGGGTTTCTCACCACCTATGGCTTGCATCTGCAGAGCCCGCCGGCCGAGATTCGCGAAGTGGTCGCAAGCGGCCCGGCACAGCGCAGCGGCCTGCTTGCGGGCGACCGGATCATCGCAGTGAACGGCAAACCCATCGCCACGGCAGACGCGTTGATGCGCGCTATTCAAACCTCGGGCGGCAAGCCGATGCAGCTTGAGGTGCGTCGCGACGGCCGCACTTTCCAAACCCAGTTGCAAGCCAAGCCGGTGCAGGTCAACGGCCAGGCGGTCTGGCGCATCGAGGCCATGCTGGGCGGCGAAATTCCCACAGTGAAAATCGAGCGCAATCCGCTGCAGGCCTTGCAGGACGGCGTACAGCGCACCTGGGATCTTTCGGCCCTGACCCTCAAGACCCTCGGGCGCATGGTGATCGGCCAGGCTTCGCTGCAAAACTTGAGCGGCCCGGTCACGATTGCCGATTACGCGGGTAAAAGCGCCGAGCTGGGCTGGATGGCGTATCTCAGCTTTCTGGCCGTGGTCAGCGTCAGCCTGGGTGTGCTCAATCTGCTGCCTTTGCCCATTCTGGACGGAGGGCATCTCCTGTATTATGCGTACGAGGGATTGACCCGTCGCAGCGTTTCGCAACGCTGGCAAGAAAGGCTGCAGCAAGGCGGTCTCGCGGTCATCGCCATGATGATGGCCATCGCCCTCTACAACGATCTGGTTCGCTTGCTCGGCCAGATGCACTAATCCAGCTCGAGGTCAATTTGAGGTTTTCTCCCGCACTTCGTTGTGCGACGGCGGTTGTGATCGCTGTTGCAGGCGTGCAAGCACACGCAGCTGAATCGTTCACTATCAAGGACATCCGCGTTGACGGTCTGCAAAGAACCGAACCCGGTACCGTGTTCAGCTATCTGCCGTTTCGGGTCGGTGAAACCTACACGCCCGAGGGTGGGGCGGCGGCCATTCGGGCCTTGTTCGCCACCGGGCTGTTCAAGAACGTTCGTATCGAAACCGACAACGATGTGGTGACCATCATCGTCGAGGAGCGTCCGACGATTGCCGGGGTCGAGTTCGCCGGAACCAAGGAGTTCGACAAAAAGGCCTTGACGACGGCGCTCGCCTCCGTGGGGCTTGCCGAAGCCCGGCCTTACGACCAAGCGCTCATCGATCAGGCCGTGCAGGAACTCAAGCAGCAATATCTGGCCAAGGGCTTCTACGGCACCGAGGTGAATGTCACGACCACGCCGCTGCCGCGCAACCGGGTGAACGTGTTGTTCACCGTGGTCGAAGGGCAGATTGCCAAGATTCGTTCCATCCGCGTCGTGGGCAACAAGGTGTTCGGCGAAGGCACGTTGCTGGGCTTGTTTACCCTCAGCACACCGGGTTGGCTGAGCTGGTATACCAAGGACGATCAGTATTCCAAGGCCAAGCTCAATACTGATCTGGAGACCCTGCGTTCCTACTACCAAGACCGGGGCTATCTCGATTTTCGCATCGACTCCACGCAGGTGGCTCTGTCGCCCGACAAAGACGGCATCTATATCACCGTCAACGTGCACGAGGGGCCGAAGTACACCGTGTCGGGCTACCAACTCGCGGGCAACTATCTCGGGCAGGACGATGAATTCCGCGCACTGGTCAAACTCAAGCCGGGCGAGACTTACAGTGCGCAGGCGCTCAACGAGAGCGTGAAGGCCATTACCAATCAGTTCGGCGTGTATGGCTATGCCTTCGCCCGGGTCGAGGCCAAACCGGTGATCGATCGTCAGACGGATCAGGTTTCCTTCACCATCACCGCCGATCCGGGTAAGCGCATCTATGTGCGCCGCATCGATATCGCGGGCAACACCCGCACGCGCGACGAAGTGATTCGCCGTGAATTCCGGCAATTCGAAGACTCCTGGTACGACTCCGACCGCATCAAACTCTCGCGCGACCGGGTGGATCGTCTGGGCTACTTCAAGGGAGTCACGCTGCAGCCGCGTGAAGTGCCGGGCACCAACGATCAGGTCGATCTCGACATGAACGTGGAGGAGAAGCCTACGGGCAGTCTGTCTCTGGGCGTGGGCTTTTCGAGTGCGGACAAACTGTCGTTCAACGCCGGCATCAGCCAAGACAATATTTTTGGCAGCGGCAACAACCTCGCGGTCGACTTCAACACGTCAAGCTACTACCGCACGCTGTCGGTGTCGAGCACCAATCCGTACTTCACCGAAGACGGCATCAGCCGCACGGTGAATGCGTATTACCGCACCATCCAGCCATACACCAGCCAGGGTAGCAATTACAAGATCGTCACCCCGGGGTTCAACCTTCAGTTCGGCATTCCGTTCACCGAAGAAGACCGGGTGTTTTTCGGCGCCGGTTATGAGCGCTACACCCTGGACCTCTCTCCGGGTGCGCCGGCCTCCTACATCGCCTATGTCAACCAGTTCGGCAAGACATCCAGCGGCATTCCGCTGACCATCGGCTGGCAGCGCGACAGCCGCAACAGCGCCCTGGTGCCCACCGATGGCCGCTATCAGCGCCTGAGCTTCGAGATCAGTCCGTTCAGCACCCTGCGCTACGACCGCATCACTTATCAATACCAACAGTATCTGCCGCTTACGCGAACCACCAATCTCGCGTTCAACGGTTTGATCGGTTATGCCCACGGTTTGAACGGCCGCCCCTTGCCGGTGTTCAAGAATTTGTACGCCGGCGGTATCGGCACCGTGCGTGGCTTCCAGCAAAGTTCGCTGGGCCCGCAAGATGCTCAGGGCAATGCGCTGGGCGGGGCCAAAATGCTGATTGCCGATTTCGAGTATCAGTTTCCTTTCCCCGGCACCGGCGCGGACAAATCGCTTCGCATGTCGGTGTTCAATGACAACGGCTATGTGTGGGGCGAGAACCAGAAAGTCAGCCTGAGCGATATGCGCTCGTCCATTGGTATCGGCGTGTCCTGGATTTCACCCATTGGCCCGTTGAAGTTCAGTGTGGCCAAGGCGGTTCGCTACAAGTCCACCGATAAACTCCAGAGTTTCCAGTTCACGGTTGGCGCCGGTTTCTAACCTCATACGATTTCCATGAAATTCCACACTCTATCTCGCACTCTTCTGGCCGCGGTTTGTGCCACCGCGTTTTTGATCAGCACGCCTGTCATGGCGCAGACGGCAGCGCCCGCGGCTGGTACGGCGGCCAACGCACCCTTCAAGATCGGCTTCATCAACACCGAACGGGTGCTGAAAGATTCAACCCTGGCCAAGGCGGCCCAGCAGAAGCTGGAGGCCGAGTTTTCCAAGCGCGATAAGGATCTGCAGGACATGGCGGCCAAGATCAAGGCGGCCAACGAGAGCCTGGAAAAGAACGGTCCGGTCATGTCGGATGCAGATCGCATCAAGGCGCAGCAGAATCTCGTGGACATGAACCGCGAATTCCAACGCAAGCAGCGTGAGTTTTCCGAAGACCTCAATGCCCGCCGCAACGAAGCGCTGGCCTCGGTGCTCGACAAGGCCAACAAGGTCGTGCGCGACATCGCCCTGAAAGATCACTACGACATCATTTTCCAGGAAGCGGTGTACGTCAATCCGCGCATCGACATCACCGACAAGGTGCTCAAAGCGCTGGATGCTCAGTCGGGCAAGTGAGCCAGTCGGCTGTGTCGACGCCTGGCATCTCTATGGATGGCCTCACGCTTGAGCAGATTGCAGCCCGGCTTGGCGGCGAACTCATCGGAAACGGGCAAGCGGTCGTTCAGCGCCTGCGGCCTATCGGCTCGGCCTCTGAAACCGACATCACCTTCCTGAACCGGGACAAGCTGCGCCCGCAACTGGCCGAGACCGCGGCCGGTGCGGTCATCCTGCCCGAGTCGCTTCGCGGTGCGTTGCCGCGCTCGGGCAATGCGATTGTCGCCCGCGATCCTTATTTGTATTACGCACACCTGTCGCAGTGGTTTTGGGCCTTGCGGCAGCCGCCGTTTGAGCCGGGGTGTCATGCCACCGCGCAGATCGATCCTGCGGCTCAGGTTTCTCCCGCTGCACGGGTGGACGCCTTTGCGGTCATCGAGGCGGGTGCGCAAATTGGGGAAGCGGCGCATATCGGGGCAGGCTGCTTCGTGGGGCGCGATGCCGTGATCGGCGCCGGTTCGGTGCTGCATGCGCGCAGTAGCGTGGCCTGGGGGTGTCGACTCGGAGCGCGTTGCGTGTTGCAGTCGGGTGCGGTGGTCGGCAGCGATGGCTTTGGTTATGCGCGGGATGCCAACGGCGCCGGAGTGAAAATCGCCCAGGTCGGCATTGCCGTGCTCGAAGACGACGTAGAGGTGGGGGCGAACAGCACCATCGACCGCGGAGCGCTCGACAATACCGAAATCGGCTTGGGCGTGAAAATCGACAATCTGGTGCAGGTTGCCCACAACGTGCGCATCGGCGCGCATACCGCGCTGGCGGGTTGCGTGGGCATATCGGGCAGTGCGGAGATCGGCGCCTACTGCTTTATCGGCGGAGGGGTCGGCATTGCGGGGCATTTGAGCATTGCCGATGGCGTGGTCATCGGCGGCATGTCGCTGGTTTCGCGCTCCGTGCGTCAGCCGGGTATGTACACCGGCGCTTTCCCGCTGGACACCCATGCCAACTGGGAGCGCAATGCGGCGACCGTGCGCCAGTTGCATCAACTGCGAGACCGCATCCGCCGTTTGGAACAACATATAGAACAACACACCGAGTCTTTGAAAACAGAACCATCGACATGACGACCACGCAAGACATCACGCAAATCCTTGAACTGCTTCCGCATCGTTACCCCATGCTGCTCGTCGATCGCGTGGTCGAGCAAGTGAATGGCAAGTACATCAAGGCCTACAAGAACGTCACTTTCAATGAGCCGTTTTTCACCGGCCATTTTCCGCAGAAGCCCATCATGCCCGGGGTGCTCATTCTTGAGGCGCTGGCGCAGGCTTCGGGCATTCTGGCGTTTGGTTCGGTGGGAAAAACACCGGCCCAGGGGTCGCTGTATTACCTGGTGGGCATCGACAATGCGCGCTTCAAACAGCCCGTTATTCCGGGCGATCGGCTCGATCTGTACGTTGAGATGACGCGCAATATGCGGGGCATCTACAAGTTCACGGCAGAGGCTTCGGTCGAGGGCCGCGTGGTCGCGCAGGCCGAATTGATGTGCACCGAGCGCAGCGTGCCCTGAAGGCCAGCATGCCCAAGATTCATTCCACGGCGCAGGTCGATCCGGGCGCGGAAATCGCCGACGATGTCGAGATCGGCCCCTACGCCCTGGTCGGCCCCAAGGTTCGCATCGGTGCGGGCACGCGCGTGGGCGCGCATGTCATCATCGAAGGGCGAACCCGCATTGGCGCCGACAACCGGCTGCATCCGTTCAGCGTGATCGGCGGCGAGCCGCAGGACAAGAAATACAAAGGCGAAGATACGGCGCTGGAAATCGGCGACCGCAATGTGATCCGCGAATACTGCACCCTGCACATCGGCACGGTACAAGATGGCGGCATCACCCGGGTCGGAGACGACAACTGGATCATGGCCTATGTGCATATCGCGCACGACTGTCAGGTGGGCCATCACACCACCTTTGCCAACAATGCGCAGCTGGCGGGCCATGTTCATGTGGGCGACTGGGCCGTGCTGGGTGGCTATACCGGCGTGCATCAGTTCGTGCGCATCGGCGCCCATGTGATGACCGGTATCAGCTCGGTCATTCTGCAGGACGTGCCGCCCTATACCCTGGTGGCCGGCAATCCTGCCAAACCGCACGGCATCAATGCCGAAGGGCTGAGGCGCAGAGGCTATTCGCCCGATCAAATCTCCGCGCTGCGCGCCGCCTACCGTTTGCTGTATCGGCAGGGGCTGTCGCTGGAGCAGGCACGCACCGCCCTGGCCGATCTGCTGGCCGAGCGGCCGCAGTCGGCCGAGGCGCTCGGCGTGCTGCAGGCGTTCCTGGCTGAGGCTGGGCGTGGCATCGTCCGGCCCTGAGCGGGTGATGACCGCCCGTGCTTCGGCGACTTTGGCCTTCGTCGCTGGTGAGGCTTCCGGCGATCTGCTGGCCGGGCATTTGCTCAGGGCCCTGCACGACCGGGCGCCTGGTCTAAGCAGCGTGGGCATCGGCGGCCCGCGCATGCAGGCCGCGGGTTTCGATGCCTGGTGGCCCAGCGAACGGCTCGCGGTGAATGGCTATGCCGACGTGCTGGCGCGCCTGCCCGAACTGCTGCTGATGCGCCGGCGTTTGCGCGGGCGCCTTCTGGCCGAGCCGCCGGCGGTGTTCGTCGGCGTGGACGCGCCGGATTTCAATTTGCAGTTGGAACGTCGCCTGCGGCAGGCGGGCATACCGGTTGCGCATCTGGTGAGCCCGTCCATCTGGGCGTGGCGGCGCGAGCGCATCGAACTGATTCGCCAGGCTGTGGATCACATGCTCTGTATTTTTCCCTTCGAGCCCGCGCTCTATGCCGATACGGGCGTGAAGGCGACTTACATCGGCCACCCCCTGGCCGAGGTCATTCCTCTGGAGCCCGACCGCGAGGCGGCGCGGCGGGCGCTGGCTCTGCCCGCAGACGCCCGCTGTCTGGCCGTGTTGCCAGGGAGTCGTCGAGCCGAGGTGAAGCATCTCATCGCGCCGTTTTTGGCCGCCGCCGCTTTGCTGGTGCAGCGTGGCCAGATGTCTCGGGTGGTTGTGCCGATTGCTCATGCGGGCCTGCGTCCCATGGTGTTGCAGGCGGCGGCCGCTCATCCCGACCTTCCCTTGCACCTGATCGACGGCCAGTCGCACACCGTTCTCGCCGCCTGCCATCTCGCCCTGGTCGCCAGTGGCACCGCCACGCTGGAATGTGCCTTGTTCAAGCGGCCCATGGTGATCGGCTATCGCATGTCGGCGCTCTCTTACCGCATGATGTCGGGCCGGGGTTATCTGCCCGATGTCGGGCTGCCCAACATCCTCGCAGGCAAACGTCTGGTGCCCGAGCTGTTGCAGCACGATTGCACCCCGCTGGCCCTGGCCGATGCGGCCAGCGACTTGCTGGAGCACCCGGCGCAATTGCAGCACCTGCAAGACCGCTTCACTGATATGCACCTGAGTTTGCGGCGCGATACGGCCGCGCTGGCCTCGCAGGCCATTCTCGACATGATTCCGGCATGACGCAGGCCGCCTTATTCGCCGCAGAAGACGGTGCTCCTGTTGCCCTGATTGCCGGCTGCGACGAAGTCGGGCGCGGGCCGTGGGCGGGGCCGGTGGTGGCCGCGGCGGTGGTGCTCGATCCCGCCCATCCCATTGCCGGGTTGGCCGACTCCAAGCTGCTCAGCGCTCGCCGTCGCGAGGAACTCGATGCGCAAATCCGGGCGTACAGCCTGGCTTGGAGCATCGCCGAGAGTTCGGTCGAAGAAATCGATCAGCGCAATATTCTGCAAGCCACGCTGCTGGCCATGCAGCGCGCCGTGGCGGCGCTGCCCTGCAAGATCGACCTGTTGCTCGTCGATGGCAATCAGACGCCCCAGGTGGCCATGCCCTGTCGCGCCATCGTGGGCGGCGATGCGGTGCAGCCTGCGATCAGCGCGGCTTCCATCATCGCCAAGGTGTACCGCGATCGCCTGATGACCGAGCTGGCGCAGCGCTACCCGGGTTATGGTTTCGAGCGCCACAGCGGCTACGGCACGGCGGCGCATCGCGCGGCGTTGCTTACACTGGGGCCCTGCGCCGCACACCGCCGCAGCTTTGCCCCTATCCGCCGCCTGTTGGCTCATTCTATCCGCCCTCCCACGTTGAAGGACGTCGTGTCGTGAAGCGTATTACCTCGGCTGAAAACCCGCTGATCAAAACCCTGCGCAGCCTGTCCACCGAACCGGGCGCGGTGCGCAAGCTCGGCCAGGTCTGGCTCGAAGGCATTCATCTCATCGAAGCCGCGCTCGCCGCTGGCCATGCCGCTGAGCCGCTGATCACCACCGATACAGGCCTGCTCGACCCGGAAATCGCGGCGCTGGTCGAGCGCGTCGGCACCACGCAGACGGTGGTCTTGCATCAGGCCCTGTTCAACTGGATCACTGCGGTGGAGAACGGCCCGCCGGTGGGCATGCTGATCGCCCGTCCCAAGTCGTCCAAGCCCCGTCCGGGCAGCGCGCTCATCCTCGACCGGGTGCAGGACGCCGGCAATGTGGGCACCATGCTGCGCACCGCCGCGGCATCGGGCTGCGGCGCGGTGTATCTGCTGCGGGGTTGCGCCGGAGTGTGGTCGCCCAAAGTGCTGCGGTCTGCCATGGGCGCGCACTTCGTCATTCCGGTGTTCGAAGATCCGCCCTGGGAGCAGGTGCTAAACATCGTGCCGCGCCCGATCTATGCCACGCACATGCAGGCTGACACGGTGTTGTACGAGCTCGATTTGAAGGAACCCGTGACCTGGATCTTCGGCAACGAAGGGCAGGGGATTTCAGATGCCCTGGTGGCCAAATGTTCCGCGCTGGTGCGCATTCCCCAGGCCGATGGCGTGGAGTCGCTCAACGTCGCCGCGTCAGCGGCGATCTGCCTCTACGAGGGTGTGCGGCAGTCTCAGTTCAGCAAGACGCTGAGCTAGGTTTTAGCCCGCGGGCTTGCGCAGCATTGCCAGCGACAGCGACTGGGCCGAGGCCCAGACCCGGCCACCCAGACTCATGTGGGTGACGTGGAGCTTCACTTCATTTTCAGCAGCCATTTTTTTCAGCGCCTGCATTTCGGGCCAGTCGCGCAATTCGCGAATGCTGCCATCGAAGCTGAGCTGAATCACCGGGGACGCAAGAGCGTTTGTCCAGATGGCTTGCGCCGCTGTGTCGATCACCCGCGACGCTGCCGATTTCCACTTGCTCGTCCGCGCTTCCAGCCCGAACGCCCCGGCTTTGCAACTCAGCACCGGATAGCGGTGCATGATTTGGGTCAGGCGCGTGCTGCAGGCCTGCACCCAGGGAGACAGATCGGGATGCTCAAGCCGCCCTAGCGTGAAAGCGACATCGGCGGGATGGCCCGGCGCCAGCCACACCTCGGTCTGATCGGCCAGCGTTTGGGCAAGCCGCCGCAGACCCGGGATATCGCCCATGCGCATCTCGGGAGAGTTCAGCAGCAGGCGCGCCTGCAGGGCCGGGCCGCTTAGCAGTGAACGGGTGTTGATCACCTCCAGGGCATAGTCGGGCCGGAGGTGGCGTTCGCGGCGCAGGTGGGTGATTTCGTCCTGATGATCTTTGAACATCTGCTCCACGCTGCGGCTGGCCTCCACCAGAGCCGGATGGGTGGCCAGCAGCAGCAGCCGGTCGAAGTTGAGCGCCAGATGAGGGTGCATGCGGTAGCTCAGCGCCTCGACGGATGGCGCGCTGACCTCGGCGCTGCGGATGCGCTCGTGGCTGAGCTGGCGCGAAACGGTGCGGACTTCCGCCGTCCCTTTGTCCAGCAGCGTTCGGCCCGGCCACTGGATGGTCAGCGGCAGAATGCGCACCCGCCGGTCCGCCGCCATCGTGCCCGACAGATCGGTGCCCGCATCGACCATCAACCCAGTGAGCGGAATCTGCGCCCGGTCGGGGTCGATGGGCAGCGCTTCCTCGCGCTCGGGAATTTTTTGTTGGGTCGAGGCGAATCCCAGTAGATAGGCATTTTTATCGTCGTCATGCATGGCGGGTAGCGCTCAATATTCCAGCCGATCCGGGCGGATCTGCTGCAGGATGGTGGTGGCGATCTCTTCGATGGACTTGTGCGTGGACGACAACCAGCGGATGCCCTCGCGCCGCATGAGTTTTTCCGCCTCACTCACTTCATAACGGCAGTTGTCGAGCGCCGCGTAACGGCTGTTGGGCCGCCGCTCGGTGCGGATTTCGCTCAGACGCTCGGGCGTGATCGACAGCCCGAACAGTTTGTGCCGCAAACCGTTCAGCCCGTCGGGCAGGCGCATGCGTTCGAAATCGTCGGGAATGAGCGGATAGTTCGCCGCCCTCACGCCATGCTGCATGGCGAGATAGAGCGAAGTGGGTGTTTTGCCGCAACGCGACACGCCCACCAGAATGACTTCAGCCTCGGTCAGATTTCGGGTGGACTGTCCGTCATCGTGCATGAGCGAAAAATTGATCGCGTCGATGCGGTTGTGATACTGCGGGCTGTAGGCCGCATCGGAAAATCGTCCGATGCGATGGTTGGATTTGGCGCCGAACGCCACTTCGAGCGGTTGCACGAAGCTGTTGAACATGTCGAGCACCAGCGCGCGTGCGCCCTGAATGATGTCGAGCACGTCCGGGTGCACCAGGGTGACGAACACAATCGGCGGCTTGCCCTCGGCGCGTTCGACCTCGTTGATGCGCTCGACCGCATGCACCGCTTTCTCCACCGTGTCGACAAACGGCAGGCGAATGCGGTGGGGCTGCACGTCGAATTGCGCCAGAACAGAGTTGCCGAAGGTCTCGGCAGCGATTCCGGTGCCGTCCGAGATGAAAAAGACCGAGCGGTTAGGCATGTGTCAGCGTTCAAAACCTAGAATGAGCCGCATTGTCAGTGTGACTTGCGAAGACGGCGATACCAACTCGAACAAGACCTGTCATTTTCGCCACAGATCACGCCGAGCCCAGTTTTTTCATTCTATGAAGGACTTTCATCATGACCCAGCAAAACACCGCCCACAGCGGCAATGAGCTCATTTTGCAGCTCGATGATGTGCGAATGAGCGACATCGATCAGGTCGGCGGCAAGAATGCGTCGCTTGGAGAAATGATCAGCCAGCTCTCCGGCAGCGGGGTTCGGGTTCCAGGCGGGTTCGCCACCACGGCGCACGCCTTCCGGCAATTCCTGCGTGCCGGGGGACTGGGGGAGCGCATCGAGACGATGCTCAAAGAGTTGGACGCCGACGATGTGCGCGCCCTGGAGCGCTGCGGCGCGCAGATCCGCCAGTGGGTGATCGAAACGCCGTTCCCGGCCGATCTGGAGCAGGCCATCCGCAGTGCCTATGCCGATCTCACTGCGGGCAATCCAGAGGCTTCGTTCGCGGTGCGGTCTTCAGCCACGGCGGAAGATTTGCCCGACGCTTCATTCGCCGGGCAGCAGGAAAGTTATCTGAACGTGAGCGGCATCGACGCGGTGCTGGAAAAAATCAAGCACGTCTTTGCTTCGCTTTACAACGACCGCGCGATTTCCTACCGGGTGCACAAGGGCTTTGTGCACAGCGATGTGGCGCTATCGGCCGGTGTGCAGCGTATGGTGCGAAGCGACAAGGCGGTGTCCGGCGTGATGTTCACGCTCGATACGGAATCCGGCTTTCCGGATGTGGTGTTCATCACCGCGTCCTACGGACTGGGCGAGACGGTGGTGCAGGGCGCGGTGAATCCGGACGAGTTCTATGTATTCAAGCCGACCCTGAAGGCGGGCAAGGAGGCGGTGATCCGCCGCAATCTTGGCTCCAAACTGATCCGCATGGAGTTCGCACCCGCGGGTTCGCCGCATCTGGTGCAGACGGTCGATACCCCGTCCGAACTGCGCAACCGCTACTGCCTGACTGACGCCGAGGCGCAGGAGCTGGCGCGCTTTGCCATGACCATCGAGGCGCATTACCAGCGTCCGATGGACATCGAGTGGGGCAAGGACGGCATCGACGGCCACCTCTACATCCTGCAGGCTCGCCCCGAGACGGTGAAGTCCAACGGACAAACGCGTACCGAACAGCGCTACACCCTGAAGGGCAAGGGCGCCGTGCTGGTCACGGGTCGTGCCATCGGCCAGAAAATCGGCGCCGGGCCGGTGCGGGTGGTGCATTCCATCACCGATATGCACCTCGTCCAGGCGGGTGATGTGCTGGTTACCGACATGACCGACCCGAACTGGGAGCCGGTGATGAAAAAGGCCGCGGCCATCGTCACCAACCGCGGGGGTCGCACTTGCCACGCCGCCATCATCGCCCGTGAACTCGGCATTCCCGCCGTGGTCGGCTGCGGGCATGCGACCGACGTGCTCAAGGACGACATGCTGGTCACGGTGTCCTGCGCGCAGGGCGATACCGGCCAGATCTACGACGGCCTGCTCGAAACCGAAGTGACCGAAGTCGCCCGCGGCGCCATGCCCGAGGTGCCGACGAAGATCATGATGAACGTGGGCAATCCCACCCTGGCCTTCGATTTTTCGCAGGTGCCCAATCAGGGCGTGGGTCTGGCGCGCTTGGAGTTCATCATCAACAACAACATCGGCGTGCATCCCCGCGCGGTGCTCGAGTATCCGAATGTCGACTCCGATCTAAAAAAGGCGGTGGAGAGCGTGGCGCGCGGCCATGTCAGCCCGCGTGCGTTTTATGTGGACAAGCTGGCCGAAGGAATCGCCACCATAGCCGCGGCGTTCTATCCCAAGCCCGTCATCGTGCGCTTGTCTGACTTCAAGTCCAATGAGTACAAAAAGCTCATCGGCGGCTCGCGCTACGAGCCGGATGAAGAAAACCCCATGCTGGGTTTCCGCGGGGCTTCGCGTTATGTCTCACCCGACTTTGCGCAGAGCTTCGAGATGGAGTGCGTCGCCCTCAAACGGGTGCGCGAACAGATGGGGTTGGTCAACGTCGAGATCATGGTGCCCTTCGTTCGCACGCTTGGTGAGGCTGAGGGCGTCATCAATCTGCTGGGCCGTCACGGCCTCAATCGCGGAGAAAACGGCCTGCGCATCATCATGATGTGCGAAGTGCCGTCGAACGCCGTGCTGGCCAAGGAGTTCCTGCAATATTTCGATGGATTCTCCATCGGCTCCAACGACCTGACCCAGCTCACCCTAGGGCTGGACCGAGACTCCGGCTTGGTGGCGCAGGCTTTCGACGAACGCGATCCGGCGGTGAAGGTGCTGCTGGCGCAAGCGATTGCCGCCTGCCGCGCCGAGGGCAAGTATGTGGGCATCTGCGGTCAGGGGCCGTCCGATCACCCCGATCTGGCGCAATGGCTGATGGAGCAGGGCATCTCGTCGATCTCCCTCAATCCCGACACCGTGATTGCCACCTGGCAACAGTTGGCGAAACATTGAGAGCCTCGAAGACGATTCGTCTATAATGCTTGACTCCTTGCCGCACCGGTTGTGCCGGAATTGACGCTTTTTGCGCTCCGGGCGGCTTCTATCCACAAGGACAGCGCGTAGGCCTCACCCTAAGGGGGGCTGCGCCCTGCCGCATTTGAAGGAATCTGCATGCGTCACTATGAGATTGTGTTGATTTTCCACCCGGATCAAAGCGAGCAAGTGCCCGCGATGATCGAGCGCTACAAAAGCGCCGTGACCGCCAAGGCGGGCCAGATCCACCGGGTTGAAGACTGGGGCCGCCGCCAACTGGCCTATCCCATTCAGAAGCTTGCCAAGGCGCATTACGCCTGCATGAATATCGAGTGCGACCTGGAAACCCTGCGCGAACTCGAGCACAGCTTCAAGTTCAACGATGCCGTGCTGCGCAGCCTGGTGATCAAGACGGACAAGGCCGAAACCGCGCCTTCCATCATGATGAAGCAGGTCGAGCGCGACGAGGCTCGCAAGGCCCAACAGGAGCAAACAGCCTGAAAAGTGGCCTGAATAGCGGCCAGATCAATCGGCTCGAACTTCAGGGCATTTTGGCCGAGCGGGGCGAACTCCGCTACACGCCGGCTGGAATCGAAGCACTGGATTTTGTGTTGCAGCATCAATCGACCCAGTCCGAGGCAGACATGCCTTGCGAAGTGCAGCTTCAGATCGGCTGCGTCGGGTTTGGAAAGATTGCTCACGAAATGCATCGTCTCAGTCCTGGAGTCCTGTTGCAAGTTTCCGGTTTTCTGCGTGCATCGCGTCGCGGCTCTCGCCAGATGAAGTTGCACGTCACACAATACATTGAGGTTTAAATCATGGCACCACCACGCAAATTCGACAAAAAGAACGACCCGAAGCGCGCTCGTCGTAACCAGCAGTCTTCGCTGTTCAAGCGCAAGCGCTTCTGCCGTTTCACCGTCGCCAAGGTTGAGCAGATTGACTACAAGGATGTCGATGTGCTCAAGGATCTGATTGCGGAAAACGCCCGCATCATTCCCGCCCGCCTGACCGGCACCAGCGCGCACTACCAGCGCCAGCTCAACACCGCCATCAAGCGAGCGCGCTTTCTGGCGCTGCTGCCCTACACCGACCTGCACAAGGGCTAATCCGGGGACGACACCATGCAAATCATTCTTCTCGAAAAAGTTCTGAACGTCGGCAATCTGGGTGACGTGGTCAAGGTCAAGGACGGCTACGCCCGCAACTTCCTGATCCCCAAGAAAATGGCGCGCCGTGCCACGGCCGCAGCCCTGGCGGAGTTCGAGGCGCGTCGCGCCGAGATGGAAAAGCTGGCCGCTGAAAAGCTGATGCAGGCGCAAGCCGCCGGTGAGAAGCTCAATGGCTTGGTCATCACCCTGGTGCAGAAAGCCGGTGTGGATGGCCGCTTGTTCGGCTCCGTGACCCACGGCGACGTGGCCGAAGCCCTGGCCAAGCAAGGCATTGAAGTGAGCAAGTCGCAGGTTCGCTTCCCGGCGGGTCACGTCAAGACCACGGGTGAGCATCCGGTATCGATCGCCCTGCATACCGATGTCGTCACCGACATCACCCTGCAGGTCAAAGCCGAAGCGATGTAATCGCGGGTTTTCGCGCTGGACACAAGGGCCGCGAATGCGGCCCTTGTCGTCTCTGCTTTGTTTCTGGTTTGTGCCGCTGCGTGCGGCACAATGCAAAGTCGCTTTTTATTTTTGGATGGCATTTGCCGCCCACCGCCATGCAAGACCAAGCCCTAGACGCCATTCGCACGCCGCCGCACTCCATCGAGGCAGAGCAGTCGGTGCTGGGCGGGCTGTTGCTCGACAACCAGGCATTCGACAAGGTGGCCGATCTGCTGGTGGCGGCGCAGTTTTACCGCTTCGAGCACCGGGCGATTTTCCAGGCCATCGCCGACCTGATCAATCTAAGCAAACCGGCTGACGTGATCACCGTGCTGGAGGCGCTGCAATCCATCGGCAAGCACGAGGAATGCGGCGGGCTGCCCTACCTGAATTCTCTGGCGCAGTGCGTGCCCAGCGCTGCGAACATTCGCCGATATGCCGAGATCGTGCGCGAGCGCGCGGTGCTGCGCCAACTGGTGACCATCAGCGACGAGATTGCACAGAACGCGCTCAACCCGCAAGGGCGGGGCGTGCAGCAAATTCTCGACGAGGCCGAGTCGCGTATTTTCGCCATCTCGGAGGAGGGGGCCAAATCCGCCGCGGGCTTCCAGTCGATGAAGGGCCTGCTGGGTGAGTTGCTCAAGCGGGTGAGCGAGTTGGCCGAGCGCGGCGGCGCTGATACCACTGGGGTGCCCACGGGTTTTGCCGATCTGGACCGGATGACCGCGGGTTTGCAGCCTGGTGATCTGGTCATCGTTGCCGGCCGTCCTTCCATGGGCAAGACGGCGTTTTCGCTGAACATTGCCGAACATGTGGCGATCAATGAGCAACTGCCGGTGGCGGTGTTCAGTATGGAAATGGGCGCGTCGCAGTTGGTGTTGCGCGTGGTGGGTTCGATGGGGCGGATCGACCAGAGCCATCTGCGTACCGGCCAACTCACCGAAGACGAGTGGACGCGTCTGCCCGAAACCATTGAGCGCTTGCAAGACGTGCACATGCACATCGATGAAACCCCGGCGCTCAATCCGCTGGAACTGCGGGCGCGTTCGCGACGTCTGGCCCGTCAGTTCGGCGGGCGGCTGGGCTTGATCGTGGTCGATTACCTGCAGCTCATGTCGTCGTCGCGAGACGGCGAGAACCGCGCCACTGAAATCTCCGAGATTTCACGCTCGCTCAAGGCTCTGGCCAAGGAACTGCATTGCCCGGTGATCGCGCTATCGCAGCTCAATCGCGACCTCGAAAAGCGCACCGACAAACGACCGGTGATGAGCGATCTGCGTGAATCGGGCGCCATCGAGCAGGATGCCGACGTGATCCTGTTCATCTACCGCGACGAGGTATACAACAAAGACTCGAAAGACGCCGGGGTGGCTGAAGTCATTATCGGCAAACAGCGTAACGGGCCGATCGGCGTGGTGCATCTCGCCTTCCTCAAGCCGCTGACGCGGTTTGAAAATCTGACGCGCGAATTCTGATTGCGCGCCAGCTTCTCCCGCGCTTACAGCACTTCGCTGGCGTAGTCGGCCAGGCGGCTGCGTTCGCCTCTGGCCAGAGTGACGTGACCACTGTGGCCCCAGCCCTTGAAACGATCCACCACAAAAGTCATGCCTGAGCTACCTTCGGTGAGGTAGGGCGTGTCGATCTGCGCGATATTGCCCATGCATACCAGTTTGGTGCCGGGGCCCGCGCGGGTGATCAGGGTTTTCATCTGCTTGGGCGTGAGGTTCTGGGCCTCGTCGATGATGACGTATTTGTTGAGAAACGTGCGGCCCCGCATGAAGTTCATGCTCTTGATCTTGATCTTGGAGCGGATGAGATCTTGCGTGGCGGCCCGGCCCCACTCGCCGCCGGTGTTGCCCCCTTCGCTCTGATTGAGCACTTCGAGGTTGTCGTCGAGCGCGCCCATCCAAGGGCCCATTTTTTCTTCTTCGGTGCCCGGTAGGTAGCCGATGTCTTCGCCCACGGGAACGGTCACGCGGGTCACGATGATTTCGTTGTACCGCCGGGCGTCCAGCACCTGAGACAGGCCCGCGGCCAGCGCGAGCAGGGTCTTGCCGGTACCGGCCTGTCCCGCCAATGTGACGAAATCCACATCCGGGTCCATCAGCAGGTTGAGGGCGAAGTTCTGTTCGCGGTTGCGCGCCGTGACGCCCCAGATGGCGTTTTTCTGGTGCGTGTGGTCGCGCATGACCTGCAGCACGGCGGTGTTCGCGCGGATTTCCTTCACCCGCGCGTAGAGCGGCGGGGCGCTGCCGCTCTCCCAATAAACCGCCTGATTGACCAGCATCTGTGCGACGAACTTGCCCTGCACCCGGTAAAAGGTGTTGCCGCCCTGCTGCCAGCTTTCCACCGACTTGGCCTGCCGATCCCAAAAATCGGGCGGTAGCACCATCATGCCGGTGTAGAGCAGATCGGCGTCGTCGAGCGTCTTGTCGTTGGCGTAATCCTCGGCATGCAGCCCCAGGGCGCGGGCTTTCACGCGCATATTGATGTCCTTGGACACCAGCACCACAGGCCGCTCGGTATGAATGTGCGTGAGATCCTGCAGCACCGCTAGGATCTGGTTGTCCGCCTTGCCCTGAGGCAGTGCGATGGGCAGTTCGACATCGTGCGCGCGGGTCTGGAAGAACAGGCGTCCCTTGGCCTCCGCATGGCCGGTGCGATTTAGCGCGATACCCTGGTCGATGCCGCTGCCGGTATCGGCCACCAAAGCATCGAGCTCACGGCTGACCTGGCGGCCATTGCGCGCCACTTCCGACAGGCCCTTTTTGTGCGCGTCCAGTTCTTCCAGCGTGACCATCGGCAGATAGATGTCGTGCTCTTCAAAGCGGTAGAGCGACATCGGGTCGTGCAGCAGCACATTGGTGTCGAGGACGAACAGCTTGGCGGGTTGCTGGGCAATGGGTGCCCGCTTGGGCTGCACCGCCTTCTGGGCGGGGCGATCCGCAGCAGCGGGGGCGGCCTCACGCGGTATCGGCTGGCGTGTTTGGCGCGTGGATGCCGCGGGCTGCGTCGCCGCCGACGCAACTGCGACAGTCGGCGCGGTCTCCTGATGTATTGGGCGGGCCTTGTCGAGCGCCGTGGTTTTTCGCGAAGCGGAGGGCGTCTGTGTGGTCGACGGAGCAGCTTGGGTCAGCAGGCTGCCCATGGACTTGGGTGGGGGAGGCAGGGGCATGAGGCGTATGGATAGGCTTGCAGACGTGGGAAGGGGATGGAGTAGGAGAGGCTGATTCAGGGGCGGCTAGACCAGCAAACCGCAACAAAAAACCGCTGACCATCGCGAGACGGTACAGCGGCTTTCGCATGGTTGGCCACCTCAGGATGAGATCTGCGCCTGCTGTCGATGCAGAGCAAGCGCAACCCGCGATGAGTGCCCAGGGTGCTGCGGAGTCTGAGGTTCAAAACAAAGCGCCGCGTTGGGGTGATTGGGGTTCAGAGTTTCTGGATGACGTCGAGCACTTCGTCAACGTGCCCGGCGACTTTGATCCCGCGCCATTCCTGCCGCAGGACGCCGTCGGCATCGATGACGAAGGTACTGCGCTCGATGCCCTTGACCTTCTTGCCGTACATGATCTTGTTCTTCACCACACCGAACATGTGGCAGAGCTTTTCTTCCGTATCAGCGATCAGGTCGAACGGCAGTTCGAGGTGCTCCTTGAACTTTTCGTGCGACAGCAGGTTGTCGCGCGAGATGCCGAAAATCACGGCATTGGCCTGCTCGAATGCTTCGAAGTTGTCGCGAAAGTGCATGGACTCGGTGGTGCACCCGGGCGTCATGTCCTTGGGGTAGAAGTAGAGAACAATTTTTTTGCCCAGATAGTTTTTCGGGCTGAACTGCACGCCACTGGTGGCGGCGGCTTCGAAATCGGGAACCACTTTATTCAAGACCAAAGCCATGAAGTCTCCTGCTGGGCTGCTGCATCGTTTCTCCTCGTTCTGATCAGTCGTTGATACTGCTGAGGGAAACGGAAGGACGTAAAACCTTATTTTATCTTGCCGCGCGAACCAGAGCCGGTTCACGCCGTTTTGCCTCGGTTCGCGCCGGTCCGATCATTCGATCATCAGCGCGGCCAGCACATGACGGCCTTCGCCCGCCAGAATGTTGTAGGTGCGACAGGCGGCGGCGGTGTCCATGACTTCCCAGCCGATGCGGCGCGAGATGAGTTGGCGCATCAAGGCGGCGGGCAGCAGATGCTGCTCACGGCCCGTGCCTATGAGCACCACCTCGGGCAGCGGATCGAGCAACAGGGCGTCGATGTGCGCGGGCAAAAGCGCGCCGACATGCTCGGCACCCCAGGGCTTAGGCGACTGCTGCGGGGCGAACACGCAGGCGCTGGTGTGGCGCACACCGTTGACTTCGACATAGCCCGGCCCGTAGGCGGAGACCATCTGCGTATCGGGGGAGAAGTCGGGCTGGAGTTTCATTACTGGACGGGAGCGGGCCGCTACATCATGAAGAGATGCGCTCAGGATGGGGATGAGTGGCCAGGGTGGCAGCACGCACGGTGTTTGTGCGGACGCTTTTTCTAGGCAGAGAGTGAGGTGATTGTGCGCGAATTCCGGAAGTCCGACAAATTGGCTGATGTCTGTTACGACATCCGAGGTCCCGTGCTCGACAAGGCGCGGCAGATGGAAGAGGAGGGGCAGCGGATCATCAAGCTCAACATCGGCAATCTGGCCGTGTTCGGCTTCGAGCCGCCCGATGAGATCGTGCAGGACATGATCCACAACCTGCCCAGTGCAGCGGGTTACACCGATTCCAAGGGCTTGTTCGCGCCGCGCAAGTCCATCGTGCATTACACGCAGGAAAAGGGCATTGCGGGGGTGAGCATCGACGATGTGTTCATCGGCAACGGCGCCTCCGAGCTCATCAATATGAGCATGAACGCGCTGCTCAACAATGGCGACGAAGTGCTGATTCCCGCGCCGGACTACCCGCTCTACACCGCGTCGGTGGCACTTTCGGGCGGCAAGCCGGTGCACTACATCTGCGACGAGCAGTCGGACTGGTATCCGGACATTGCCGATATCCGCAGCAAGATCACGCCCAACACCCGGGCCATCGTGGTGATCAACCCCAACAACCCGACCGGGGCGCTGTACCCGCGCGAATTGCTCGAAGAGATCGTGCAGGTGGCGCGTGAGCATGAACTCATCGTGTTCGCCGACGAGATTTACGACAAGACGCTGTACGACGGCAACACCCACACCAGCATCGCCTCGCTGGCCGACGATGTGCTGTTCATCACCTTCAACGGCCTGTCGAAAAACTACCGCTCCTGCGGCTACCGCTCGGGCTGGATGGTGGTGTCGGGCAACAAACGGTGTGCGCGCGACTACATCGAGGGGCTGACCATGCTGGCCTCGATGCGCCTGTGCGCCAATACGCCGGGGCAGTTGGCGATTCAGACCGCGCTGGGCGGTTATCAGAGCATCAAGGATCTGGTCGCGCCGCAGGGGCGCCTGACCAAGCAGCGTGATCTGGCTTACGACCTGCTCACGCAGATTCCGGGGGTCAGCGTGGTGAAACCGAAGGCGGCGCTGTATATGTTCCCGCGGCTCGATCCCGAGATTTACCCCATCGCCGACGATCAACAGTTCGCCTACGACCTGCTGGCGCAGGAAAAAGTGCTGATCGTGCAGGGTACCGGCTTCAACTGGCCGCAGCCCGACCATTTCCGGCTCGTTTTTCTGCCCAATGCCGACGATCTGACGGAAGCCATCGGCCGCATCGCGCGCTTTCTAGAAACCCTCCGCAAGCGCAGCCGCGCGGCGGCCTGACTGCCTGACTTCCACTCCCGTCCTCTATGAAACCTTTACAGATTGCCCTTCTCGGCGCGGGCACCGTCGCCAGCGGTGTGGTCAAGGTGCTGGCGCGCAACCAGGAAGAGCTGCAGCGACGCGCCGGGCGCGGCATTGCCATCGCGGCGATTGCCGCGCGCAACCCCGACAAGGCGCGCGCCGCTTTAGGGGACGCTCTGCCCATCACCACGGATTTCATGGCGTTGGCGACCCGGCCCGACATCGACATCGTGGTCGAACTCATGGGGGGCATCAGCCCGGCGCGCGAGTTGGTGCTGGCGGCCACCGCTGCGGGCAAGCATGTGGTCACCGCGAACAAGGCATTGCTGGCCATGCACGGCAACGAAATCTTCGCCGCGGCACAGGCCAAGGGCGTGATCGTGGCCTTCGAGGCGGCTGTGGCCGGCGGAATTCCCATTATCAAGGCGGTGCGCGAAGGGCTGGCGGGCAACCGCATCGAATGGGTCGCGGGCATCATTAACGGCACCACCAATTTCATCCTGTCCGAGATGCGCGACAAGGGGCTGGATTTCGCCACCGTGCTCAAGCAGGCGCAGGCGCTGGGCTATGCCGAGGCCGATCCGACCTTCGACATCGAGGGCGTGGACGCGGCGCATAAAGCGACCATTCTCTGCGCCATCGCGTTCGGCGTGCCGGTGCAATTTGACAAAGCCTATGTCGAGGGCATTACCGCGCTGCAGGCCGCCGACATTCGTTACTCCGAGCAACTCGGCTACCGCATTAAGCTGCTGGGCATCACCAAAAACACCGGTGAGGGCATCGAGTTGCGCGTGCATCCCACTCTGATACCGGCCACACGTCTGATCGCCAATGTCGAAGGCGCGATGAATGCGGTAGTGGTGCAGGGCGATGCGGTCGGCCCGACGCTGTATTACGGCAAGGGCGCGGGCTCCGAGCCGACGGCCTCTGCCGTCATCGCCGACCTGGTGGACGTGACCCGGCTGCACACCGCCGATCCCGAGCACCGCGTACCGCATCTGGCCTTCCAGCCCGATGCGATGAGCGACTTGCCCATCCTGCCGATGGATCAGGTGGTCACCGCCTACTACCTGCGCCTGCGCGTGGCCGATCAGACCGGGGTGCTGGCCGACCTCACGCGCATCCTGGCCGATGAGGGTATTTCCATCGACGGCCTCATTCAGCGCGAAGCCGGGGAGGGCGAGCATCAGACCGATCTCATCATTCTCACGCATGACACCGTCGAGGCGCGCATGAATGCGGCCATCGGCCGCATGCAGACCCTGCCCAGCGTGCACGCGCCCATCGTGCGCATTCGCAAAGAGGAGTTGCGCTGATGCGTTATCTGAGTACCCGCGGCGAGTCCGCGACCCGAGGTTTTTCCGACATCCTGCTCGAAGGGCTGGCGCCCGATGGCGGGCTCTATCTGCCCGAAAGCTATCCGCAGATCGATCGCGCCACGCTGGCGCAATGGCGCGGGCTGTCTTACGCCGATCTGGCGTATGAAATCCTGTCGCGTTTCATCACCGACATTCCGGCGGACGATCTGCGCGCCCTCATCGCCAAGACCTACACGCCCGACGTGTTCGGCGGCCACGCCGAGATCGTGCCGCTCAAACCGCTGAAAGGCGATCCGGGCATGGCGCTGCTGGGCTTGTCCGAAGGGCCCACGCTGGCGTTCAAGGACATGGCCATGCAGTTGCTCGGTAATCTGTTCGAGTACGCGCTGGCCCGCCAGCACAGCGAGCTCAATATTTTCGGCGCGACCTCGGGCGATACCGGCAGCGCGGCCGAATATGCCATGCGCGGCAAACGCGGCATCCGCGTGTTCATGCTCTCGCCCTTCGGCAAGATGAGCGCGTTTCAGACCGCGCAGATGTATTCGCTGGCCGACGCCAACATCCACAACATCGCGGTGCAAGGCGTGTTCGACGATGCGCAGGACATGGTCAAGGCCGTGTCCAACGACCTCGACTTCAAGCGCCGCTGGCGCATCGGCACGGTCAACTCCATCAACTGGGCGCGGCTTGCGGCGCAGATCGTCTATTACTTCGCCGGTTACTTCCAGGTCACGCGCAGCAACGACGAGCAGGTGGGCTTCACGGTGCCGTCGGGCAACTTCGGCAACATCTGCGCCGGGCATGTAGCGCGCATGATGGGTCTGCCGATCCGCAAGCTGGTGCTGGCCACCAACGAAAACAACGTGCTCGACGAGTTCTTCCGCACCGGCGTCTACCGTCCGCGCAAATCGGCGGAAACGCATCACACCTCAAGCCCGTCGATGGATATCTCCAAAGCCTCGAACTTCGAGCGCTTCATCTTCGATTTGCTCGGGCGCGACGCTTCGCGCGTGCACGCGCTGTTCGCGGGCGAACTGCCGAGCAAGGGCTTTTTCGACCTCTCGGCCGACCCGGCGTTTGCCAGGATTGCGGCCGACTACGGCTTCGCCTCGGGCAGCAGCACCCATGCCGACCGGCTCGCCACCATCCGCAGCGTGTGGCAGGGCAGCGAACGGCTGATCGACACCCATACCGCCGACGGCGTGAAAGTGGCGCGCGAGCACCTGGAGCCGGGCGTGCCCATGCTGGTGCTCGAAACGGCGCTGGCCGCCAAGTTCCCCGAAACGATTCAGGAAGCCGTGGGCACCTGCCCGCAGCGCCCGGCCGGGCTCGAAGACCTCGAACGCCGCCCGCAGCGTTTTGCTGTCATGCCGGTCGAGGTGGAGGCGGTGAAGTCCTATATTGCGATGCACTGCGGCGCGGGGCTGGCGGGCTCCTGATGAAGGTCGTCGGATTTGCCGGGTTTTCTGGCAGCGGCAAGACCACCTTGGTCGAGGCGCTGGTCAAGCGGTTCGTGCAACAGGGGTTGCGGGTGTCGGTGCTCAAACACGCGCATCACCGCTTCGAGTTCGATCATCCTGGTAAAGACACCTGGCGGCACCGCGAGGCCGGCGCGTTTGAGGTGCTGGCCGCGTCCGACCGCCTGATCACGCTGCAGCGCCGTCTGCCAGAGCCGCGAGAGCTTGGGGCGCCCGAGCTTTTGCCCATGCTCGATCCAGCCGCTGACTGGGTGTTTGTCGAAGGCTTCAAGCAGGCCCGGCTCCCCAAGGTTGAAGTGTGGCGCGCCAGTACCGGGCGGCCTCTGTGCTACCCCGAGGATGCGCAGGTTCTCGCCATCGCCACCGACTCGCCGCAGCAACTCCCGCAGCCTGCCCCTGCCGCCGTCCTCGACATCAACGACCCGGCTGCCGTGGCCGACTGGTTGACGGACAATGCCCCCAAATTCGAGTACCAGCCATGACTGCACCAGCTTCGCCCCTGATCGATCCCGATGTCGCTTTGCAGCGTCTGCTGGCCGCTGCGAGCCCGATCAGCGAGACCGAGACGCTGCCGCTCTCATCCGCTCTTGGTCGGGTGTTGGCGCAAGAGGTGCGCTCCACCATCGACGTGCCCCCCGCTGACAACACCGCGATGGACGGCTACGCCTTGCGCAGCGCCGAGGTGTCTGCCGCGGGCGCCTGCCTGCCGGTGAGCCAGCGCATTCCGGCCGGCGCCGTGCCGCAGCCCCTGCAGCCGGGAACGGCGGCGCGGATTTTTACTGGCGGGCTCATTCCACCGGGCGCAGACGCCGTGGTGATGCAGGAGCAATGCGCCGCCGAGGGTGATGCGGTGCGCATCAACGCGCTGCCCAAGGCCGGTGATTGGGTGCGGCGACGCGGCCTGGACGTGGCTGCTGGCAGTGTGGTGCTCGCAGCCGGACAACGCCTGCGGCCGCAGGATCTCGGGCTGGCCGCCTCCGTGGGAGTGGCCTCGCTGCGAGTGCGCCGCAAGCCGCGTGTGGCGATGCTGTTCACCGGCGACGAACTCGCCATGCCCGGCGAGCCGCTGCGCCCCGGCGCCATCTACAACTCCAACCGCTTTGTCATCCGTGCCCTG
>JABEBX010000533.1_pt1 | contig 64207 bp, 69 predicted proteins | sample 7245971 | NCBI WGS metagenome assembly JABEBX01 (sample SAMN14506365, study PRJNA622280) | hot springs metagenome | biome: hot spring [ENVO:00000051]|acidic hot spring [ENVO:00002120]; feature: spring [ENVO:00000027]|sediment [ENVO:00002007]; material: sediment environment [ENVO:01001048]... | reverse complement strand
AGATGTGTATAAGAGACAGCCAGTAGAGCATCGTGTAGCAGAGGCTCGACACGCTGATCCTTTCGTTCGCCGCCAGGGCCTCCAGCCGAAGGGCGGTCTCGTACCGGACGCACACGTTGACCTTCGTCCAGCCCGTGACACCTTTGCTGTCTCTATCCAGGAACCCGAAAGTCTGATCCTGGTTCGGTCGCCAACGGAGGCCATATTTCCACGGCGCTTCGCGCAGGAACTGCTCCGCGCAATCCTGATACATGGACTTGAGCGTCTTTCCCAGGGCAAAGGCCAGCGCCTTGGTGTACAGGTGCAGCTTTACGGGCAGGCGGGTCGTGACTTCGGCATACCGACTGCCCCCTGCTTGCCGCACACGCAGGGGCTCCGGCTCCGTTGGTACCGCACTGGGGGTATAAGCACTGAACGAGGCTGCCTCATTTGCGTAGCCCTGATGCTTTTTGGAAAGCCCCATCAATCCCCCTTCCGTAACCAGAATTGACTGCCGGGGATGATCCAGTACGGTTGTGCCGCTTGCAGAATATGGCCCTGAGACACCGGCCCGTAATAGCTGGAATCGAAGGCATAGTTCCCCGGCGCATAGAGCCAGACCTGACCGCTTTTGAGGTGGTAGGTGCCGAATGGGTAATGAATGATCGCGCTCCGGCCACCCGGGGTGCGCCGGTCCACACGCGAATTGGGCAGGTAGCGACCGTCTACCCAGACTCCCTGACGGGTAAGCGTGACCGTCTGGCCGGGCAAGGCTCCAATCTGCTTGATCCAGGGCTGGTTTTGGGGAAACCAGTGATCCTGGAGGCCTTCGGCCACCGCAGGGTGGGTGATGGGATCGGGAAGCTCCACTTCCACCAGTTCCCCATCGTGCAGCGGATAGGGATTGCCGATGAGCCGGTAAAGCCCTAATGGCTCACAGGTGGACTGGTTCAATACCAGATGTTCGTGCTGCATCCAGAGTCCCACACCAGCGGCCAGGCACAGCAGGGTGATGGTTGCCCAGAACCACCACCAAAGCAGCCGTTTCCCCCAAGTTCTGGCGTTTTTCACAGGCTTCTCCAATGCTGGTCATAAGGACGAAAGCCACGGGCCGAGACGCAGGTGGCCGCAGCATATTGAGGCCGGTATTTCGAGAGCATCCGTTGCGAACGCTCGCTCAAATAATCCGGGCCGCGCTCCGCAATCAGCGCCCGCTCTACGACGGCAGCGGGAAGGCCAAAGCGCAGGGAAGCCCGGCGAAAGACCTTCTTCTTGGGCATGTCGGTGCGGTCGAGTACCCAGCAGGCCCAACGCACCGCTTCCTTTATGGCCGTGGTTTCTGTGCGGTTCATGTTCATTTATTTCAGCGTAATTGCTATACAGTTACCTGGGTTGCCATCATCTACCCAGATAAAATCCGTTTTGACCGATTCAATATCATCTACTGCGCCCATTTCCTTCTAGGTAAAAAGGGCTTTTCTTGAGAGACGATGCCATTCAACAAGATCAGGTAACATCCTCTGAAAGGCCTGTTCATCCAATCTCAAAAAGTCACGAACTTCATTGAAGCACCGCTCTTTCATGAATAGTTCCCCTTGTCCCGTAGCCGGTCCCGAATCTCCTGCACCTTCCTTCCGTGGCGATCCAGAACCCAGGCCATGGGAACAAAGAACAGCCGGAACGGAAGGAAAAACAGGGTTTCCAGATGTGTGGCGGTCCAGAGCAGGCCCTCGGCCATCTTGCGGGGGCCGGGACGCTCGAAGTACCGGATCAGTGCAGCATCCCACTTTCGGAATAGCGGTTTCGCTTTCATGCACTGGGTATAGACCGAGCGGGTCTGAGATAGCGCAGGCATCATTGGTTCACCGCGAAGAGCACCGGAACCCCGAGGAAAGCCCCCCAGGCTTTTGCGGATGCACGCTGAATTGCCGGGATGTCTGTGCCCCTGGCCCACCAGTCGTTTGCCGGAGCCAGGAGGATTTGTGGCCGTTGGAATGCCAGATTCAGTGCAGGCCACATCAGCAGTTGCTCGTAACAAATCAGATACCCCGCCCGCAGGGTCCCCACCTTGGTCATTTCCGGTTTCCGGGAAAAGGGAGCCATGCGAAAACTTCCCTCGGGTTGCCAGGGGTGCCACATGGAGAACGGGACGGGAATATGATTGGGGAGCACATGGATCTGCCCATCGTGGATCTGCACGAGCGCGTCAACGTAGCCGCGACCGTGGGGGACAAAGGTCCCCACAAAAACCGTCTGGCTCCTGTGGGCGGCAGTCCAGCGAACCACAGGCCTCCAGATGGCCTCTGTCCCGGCACGCCAGGGGCCAGCTACCGTCTCTGGCAGCAGGACCACATGGGCGCCCTTGTGCAGCAATGCCAGGGTTCTTCGCTCCAGCCGCATCGAGGCCTCGATGTAGGACAGTGGCGAATCCAGATGCCCCAGGTTGGTGTTCACCCCTACCCATCCAACAGGGGCGTGAGAACCTGCCGCCAGCGCGAATGAGCCCGCCCACAAGGTGGCCGTTGTGCTGAGTCCAATCGCCAGTCCCGCAGCCGCCTCTCTCCGGCCCAGGGTAGCGAAGGCGATTCCCAGCAACGCCAGCATGACTCCCGTCCATCCCACGGAAATCGCCCCCAGCCAGGGCGAGGTCCATCCGATGATTCCCAGCGGAGGGAGAACGGTGGAGATGGCCGACAGAAAAACCGTGATCAATACTCCGGCGTATGGCACTCCGATCATGGATCGGGCGTTTCGGAAGATTGGGCTGTAGAGGAGATAAGGGAGCGCGAAGATCAGCGACGATCCGGACCAAAAGACTAACCCGAGGATCAGGCCAGCAGAGGGGAAGAAAACCGCCGTCCCATGAATCAGTCCCCAAGTCGTTGCCAGGTGATAGCCGAGCATCAGCAGAAACGGTCCTGCCCAGCCACGGGAAGACACGACGGGAATCGCCACCAATGCTGCCGGAGCCAGCCAGATGGCGTGAGGCCAGGCGAACCAGCCGATAGCTACACCAATCAGAAACGGGGTTAGGAGATGGGTTGCTTGCCTCATGTCTGGGTATAGACCGACAGAAGCAGAGATAGCGGAGCAGGTGATTTCCCGGAAATCACCCCAACGCCGGGAGGGCGCAGGCCTCAGGCCAAAGCCAACGACACGGCAGGTGGCTGCCGGGCAGCCACTCCAGTGCCGGAGCCAGCCAAATGGCGTGAGGCCAAGGGCAAAGATGCGGCAGTGGCTGCCGGGCAGCCACCCCATCGCCGAGGATGCAGGCGAAGCGAGGGCTGCGACACGGCTCTCAAAAACCGACAACCGCCGCTCTATTCCCCCTTTATCTTGCGTTCCAATCTCAGTGGGTAGTAACTCCAGACGCTTGTCTTTGTGGGGAACGTGAAGGGGGAATGGGTCGGTTGGAACTCCGCAGGTGGCTGCCGGGCAGCCACCCCGATGCCGCTAGGGGGCGCAGGGCTGAACCAACCCAAAGTGAAATCCTTGATGGTACTGATCGTCCGTGGACTCAAAGTCCTCTTGCAGGCGACGATCATAACTATGACAGATGAAAAGCAAAAATCTAACAGTTTCGGGGAGGCTGTCCGCAAGGCGCGCACGGCCATCGGCCTAACTCAAGAAGAACTGGCAGACCGTTCCGGCCTTGACCGCAGCTACATTGGAGGCGTCGAGCGCGGAGAGCGTAACCCAACTCTCACTGTCATTGAAAAGATTGCCAAAGGTCTTGGTCTCACCTTGGCCGAACTCTTCTCCTATTCGACCAAAGGACCAAAGGCATAACGTGTTGCGGTTTCCCAATCCCGGGTCCACCATTGAAAATTTCGTAAGCGTCTACGGCGCGGCGTTCGAACGTCTGAACGGGCGCACCGTTGGCCTCGATGACATCGTTGCTGCGGTAGTCGCCGCTAATTTGGCAACCTCGTCCGGTTACATGGGCGAGCAAGCAGTGGCGCGATCGACTCGAGCCGATCGCAGCCGTGACCCGCTTTACAACCAGTTGAAAATGTATGCGGAACTTTTCCGCGCGCTAGGCTGGCTCCATCCTACCCCGCAAAGCGCGTTGAATTTCACATTCACACTGCTTGGCGAGCAGGTAGTTGCGGCCGGACGAGATTTTAAGCCACTGCTCGAAGAGTGCGTTTTGGGAATCGTTTACCCCACGCCTATCCTCACGGTGAGGGGCGATTTTGACCTTCGGCCTTTCGCCTTCATCCTGCGTGTAATGGCGGCTTGCAACGGCCACCTGTCACGTGACGAAATGATTGTCGGGCCGTTGAGCGCGGCCACCGATCGCGGCAAGAATAATCTGGACACCGTGGCAGCCAGAATTGAAGCAGTGCGCACGAGCGCGACGCATATCAAGGACGCTGTGGCGGCAGTGTCGCGTGAGTGGAAAATTCAGATCAACACATTGAAGAACTACACGCGGTGGCCGATTGCCCTGCTGCGGGATTTGGGATGGACCACACGGGGACGGGCGAGATTCAGGGATGGCCGCAAATACGAAACACTCTATCTGACCGACAAGGGCCAGGCACTGGCAGAGCGAGTCAACGGCAGCGTCGATCTGCGCGTCGATGATGTAGCGCAGCTCGCATCGGAAAATCGCAAAGCACTCGCCGTCGTGGCGCACTTTCGGATGCTAGAACGATCAGGGTTTGATATCACGCCAGTCGAGGAGCGCATCTCAGAGGCGGAAGTAATTGCGGCACCAACATTCGAGCGGTTGGGAAGTGATGGGCGTAACTTGCTGTTTTCACCGTTCCAGTCCCTTTCTCTCAGCGAAATTGCCGACGTTTTCCCAGCACGTACACAGATCTCACTATTGGATGAGGGAGCCGGTCAGGCGGCAGTAGCTGTAGCGGGAAAGTCGGGTGGGCGCGACGACCATTCGCACCTGTATGTACCTCCAGTCATGGTCATGGCGGAAGGAATTAGCGCGGGCGGCCCTGAAGCATTGCGGACAGAGTTGACTGATCTCTTAGAAGCATACGACAAGATCGAGCTCGCGGCGGAGGCATTCACAGAAAACCATGCATGGGACACCCAACCCGTGTTCTACCCACTGGTGACGCACATGTTTCAAATCCTCGGGTTCGATAGCAACCATTCGCGGGCTGGCGTGAATTACCAGCGGTGGGATGCCTATGTGATGGTCGATGGTTATGCCCTTCCGGTGGAGATCAAATCGCCGACCGAGGAAGTTGTGCTGTCCACCAAGGCTGTCCGGCAGGCACTCGAAAATAAAGTGATCTTACTCTCTCGGGGTGGGTTGGCGACGCGCCTGGAACTAGCGAGCCTCATTGTCGGCAACCGCCTTCCTAATGAGCGCGGCGACATGTCGAACCTAATCGACGATGTGTTCAAAGCCTTTAAGCTGCGTCTAGGGGTGATTGACCTGACCACCCTTGCTTACCTCGCGTTACGCGCCATACGCGATCATGTGACCATTGATGCCGTACAACTCAGCCAGCTTCGGGGATTCTTAAATGTCTGATTTTGTTATGCACAAAGGTCGCCGGGCAGCGGGGACGTTTGCTCGGCACTATGGTGCTGACGTAACCGACGTGCATTACGAGAGTGGACAGCACACGCTGGTCACGCTGGCAGACGGGCGTGCTGGAGTTGGAACCTGCCTCGGATGCGGTAATGCACCCTGCATGGAAAAGGACGACAGCGAGCTAACTCTGTTCGGGGCACTCGACGCATTCCCCGGAAACCCTAGTCGTGATGTCTGTCCGACGGGGGCAATCCGCTGGAATGGCGATAACTCCGCTGCCGTTGTCGTGGCGAACGATTGCATGGGATGCGGATTGTGCATCAGCCGATGCCCCTATGGCGCCATCAGCCTGGCCGATGGCCAAACCGCCAGAGTTGAGACGACGGACCCTGACAAGCTCGTCTCCATGGGGCAAGCAAGCGGCAAGCACCCGGAAGTGAGACGTAGCGGGCGGATTTCAAGTTTAGATGCACCCGCAGCTTCTAATCTCCCGGCCTCCGTGACGGAGCTTGTTGACTCCCGAACAACTCTCCTAGTTAGGAATCTCCTCAACGAAGTCGGACTGAACGCCCGCACGCGGCGGCCCGGGGATACCAACATGCGTATCGATGCTGTTGGGTTCTCCCGCAGAGAGAGACCGTTCGTGGCAGAGATTGAAACCGGCGCGGACGTATTAGAATCTCCGCGCGCGCTGCTTGAAGACGTGGCAGTGCTTCATTCGCGCTATGGTTATGCGGTCGATGGAATCGACCCTATCAGCATCGTTTTATCATTTCCAAATATACGTTCGGAATATTACCAGGTGATCCGCGACATCGAGAAAGTGCTTGGATTACGCTGCCGCACTATTACGATCGGTGCGCTTGTCGCCTTGCTGTGGAATTGCGCAAGGCTTAATGGCTTCGATGGTGACGCCTTCACTATTGGTGAAGGAACAATCGACCTTGCTGATTGCCTTGGCCTTGAGGATGCAAAATTGACGGAGCCTTACCCCGGTGCGTTCAGGCCGGCAAAGTAGTAAAATCGTCTACGCGGAACTATCAGCATCTAGCGCGCGAACAATGCGTTCGCGCGCTATATCAACGTAAACGGGATTCAACTCAAAACCGAGGTATCCCCTACCCTCCATTACTGCGGCGACGCACTCACTTCCGCTGCCTGCGAACGGCACCAGAACCGTGTCACCGGGATTAGAAAAGTGCTTGACGATCCTACGGGAGATCGAGAGTGGTTTTTGGGTCGGGTGATCAACCTTCTCGTCGCGGAAGCGGCGGCCGGCAAGCGTGGGAAATGACCAGATGTCCCCGGCCATACGGCCCTCGGGATTGGGCTCCCACACCTTGCCATTCTTGACTATCTTATGTTTCAGGCGTTCCTGACTTTTGTATGGTTCGCGGATAGGCGTGTAGATGTAGTGATTCGTCTTGGAGAACCACAACAATGGCTCGTAGGTGGCATTGAGGGTACGTTTGCCATATCCGGCAAAGCCGTTCTCATAGTGCCAAATGATCTGGCGGCGATAGATCAGACCCATCTCCAGCATCATGCACTGGACCCAACACATGTGATGGTGGATGCCATAGACGAAGATGTTGCCCTCATCAGAAAGTAGGCGGCCAGCTTCCTCAAGCCACGTCCGCATCCAATCCCTCCACTCAGCCTTACGCTCGGTTTCCTTCCACGGTCCAAAGTCCTTATTCAGGTTATAGGGCGGGTCAGCAATGATCAAGTTAAATGATCCGGCGCTGAGGGCGGCCATGCCCTCAATGCAGTCGCCATGAATGATGCGTGAGTCGGACATCATTTCGGTTTCTGCAAAATCAGGATGTATTGGTTGTGAATGTTGGGGACGTAGGAATATGGATACCCGTAGGGAAATACCTTCTTGTGACGCTGATACAGGACTTTTAGGCCGCGCATTTCGAGTCCGCGGGACTCAAGCGCGTGCGCCAAGTCGGCGTGGAACATGATGTATTTTGATTTATCCCGGAAATCGCTCACGACGATGGCCATATAGCGCCCTCGTTTAAGCACACGTGTGCACTCGCCGAAGATATTCGTCAGTTCATGCAGGAAGTCGTCGTAACGCTCGATTTTGGCAAGGTCGCGAGCATCCGTTCCATAGTCCTTGGCGAGCCCCTTCTCAAGGCGCTCTTGGCGCACCTTGTGGTCCTCCTTCTTAAGGATCGACCAATAAGGCGGGCTGGTGACGACAAAATCCACACTCTCGTCCGGAATCGTTGGCAGATGGTCGCGGGCGTCACCTTCAAGGATGCACTGACCATCCACGGTCGAGAACAGGTCGCGGACCTCCGTAGCGATCCGTTTGCGAGACAGTTCTACGAACTCTGGGTTCAACTCGATCCCGATGCCGAGCCGCCCGTCGATTGCACAAGCCTTCAAGGTCGAGCCAACTCCTACAAAGGGGTCAAGTACCGTATGGCCCCTCTTGGTGAAGAAGCGAATAAGACGTCCTACATCGGTAAATGAAAATGGCGCAGGATGTTGGCGTTCAATTTGCGCGTCGGGATGGCCTGCGCCAAGCCCGCGCTGATTCCAGACCGAAACGGTCTCAGGAATCCACTCTCGAGCGGTAAGATCGTTAAGTTTATTGCGCGGGTCAACGGTCGCAGTAATCTCGTCGGCGGCAGTATCTTCGGATTCGACAGGGGCTTTCGGAGCATCGTTCTTAGGCGGACGACCACGCCGCTTTGCTGGCGGTGGGGAAGTGAGAGTGACATATTCCAGAGATTGATCATTGATCTTCATGTATTTCCTTCGATCTGTTCTTTGAGCCTTACAATCTCGGTACGGTCATATATGCGATAGCCATTGATCGGATGGCGGCGAGGTGTCAGCTTACCCCGTCGATCCCAGTTACGCAGCGTCGAAACAGATACGCCCAATAGATTGGCGGCTTCCGTGATTGTGAGATGACTGGACTGCGGGGCAGCTTTGCTCATAGACTTAATGTCTATCAAACTATTCCAAACCCTATTAAACATTAACCGTCGCCGACCGTCAATGCTTGTCGGGTGTAACCCTAGTTGCGAGCTAGATCCTCAAGAACTCGAGTTGGACGAGACCCCGGGTACACCTGATCCCGGGTCAGTAGGGGACCATGCGGCCCCAGATTAGCATAGACCGATCGCCTCAATCAGAACCGAGAGAGCCAACCCTTTGCTTTCGCCCCCAGCCCTCCAACCCCGCCACCGGCCATCCGCCAGTCCCGGCTAAACTGCGCTTTCAGCTTGGCAATGTCTCTGCCGTTCAACAGCAACCCCATTTCCCGGTTGTCCTGCAAGCTCGTCCGGGTGAAGTTCTCGGAGCCGATAAAGGCCAAGCTGCTACCAACGATCATCTTGGCGTGCATATAGAGGGGCTTGACCGGCATCAGGCGCACCTGGCAGCCGTGGCGCTGTAGAAAGGCTACGTCCTGCTTGTCCTGCGCGTCGATGCTGGCGGGCAGGATCAGACGAAGATCCTTGCCCTTGGCAGCCAGGGCATCAAGGACGGGCCGGTAGGGGCCGAGTTCTTCCGATTCCACATCGATGGGGCCGGGCTGGTTGATGACCTGGAGCAACTGCGCGGCAGACGTGCCGGGCGACAGCACCAGCACACGATGCGCCCAGGCCGGTGCCCTCTGGCGGTCCCAATCGGCGTCGAATACGGCCTGCACCGCACGAACCGCCTGGGGATTCGTGGTCGTGTATAGATATTCCCGGTTGCGGTGGAACGCGGACCAATCCAGGTTCGCCGTGCCGATCTCGGCTTCGTGGCCGCTCACCACATACTTAGCGTGGTAGAACGCATAGTCTCCATCCGCGCTTACGAAGCGGCTCGGGACATACCGAAAATGCGCTCCCGTGGCCTGAATGGTGCGGACTTCTTTTCGCACCTGCCAGGGTTTCATGCCGTAGGGCTTGGGCTCCACCATGATGCGCACGTCCACACCACGCCGCACTGCGTCGCGGACAGCCGAGAGAATCTTGCGGTCGTCCAGATAGTACATACCGATGTCCAGATCGTGGCGGGCCGAATGGATGACTTGCAGGACCGGCACGGTCCCGGCGTCGGGTTCAATGGCTAGCACTAGGTTCTCCATAAGTCAGTATTGCCTTCCATATCTGCTCTTACTCCCCCCGAGAGTTTAGCCTTTCGAGATCATCCTGTGTGTCGAACCATCCGCAAAACCAGCGATGACCACTCCAGGAACTTGCCTCGTCTTTCAAAGGGAAAAAGGGTTGACTGAGAAATCTGCACCGCGCAGCGCTGCCGCTCTGCCTTGCGCATACCAGTCACGTCTGTGTCGCCTTACGGGCAGTCCATATTTTTTCGTCATTCGGCATCTTCCAATGTCGGTTTGCCGACCGCGCCATGAATGCGCAGCATTTTCTCCCGGTGGCTCGCGCAATCCACACAGCGAACCGCCATCACGGCGGCTACGCGAGCCTTGGGGATAATGTCACCACAATCCAGGCAATAACGGTTTACGTTGCTGTCCTCGTCCGGCTCTTCTATGGGCGCGGCCCGTCGCCGGGCCAGCGCCAGATCCCGATCCCGCTGCTCGTATTCTGCGGCAATGTCGGCCATATCTCCGTGAATCATGCGATGGTCTCCGGTTAGAATCGCACGCGGGTGAGTGGGCTACGCGGCTGAAACAGGGGCTCCACCATCGTAATGAAGGGGATCTCGTCGTCCGGGAACTCGTCGGAAGGTACCGGTTCCATTCCGCCTCCGCCACCACCCTGGTGACTGCCTCGCGGTTCTTGCCCGTCGTCGCGGCGACCGCCGATCAACTGGAGCCGGTCCCCGCGAACTTCCGTGGTGTACCGCTCCTGGCGCTCCTTGTCCGTCCACTTGCGGGTCTGTAACCTGCCCTCGATGTAGGCCATGCTGCCCTTGTGCAGGTACTCCCCCGCGATCTCTGCCGTCCGGCCCCAGAGAACTGCCCGGTGCCACTCGGTACGCTCCTGCTTGTTGCCGTCGCGGTCCTTGAAGGTCTCGGATGTGGCGATATTCAACGTCGCGACGGCGGTCCCATCCGGCATGTACCGCATTTCCGGGTCCCGGCCCAGATGGCCAAAAAGAATGACTTTATTGACGCCTGCCATGACTCTCTCCTTTTTCCATTAACCAAACAAACCCCAACTGCTGGGTGGGGGGCGAACCGACTGGTTCCCGACTGGGACCATCCCACCAATCGAGGAGCAGCCTCTTTGTTTCCGACTGATCTCCGTACTGCTTTTCCCAGCGTTCCAGCCAGGCCCTGCGCACCTCTATCCAGTCGCGGGGAAGCGACAGCAAGAAGAGGGCGCGGTCCTCGGGCTTGGAAAAGTCATAAACGGGCATGGGCTTCCGTTGCTAGAGAGTGATGGGTTGCCAAGGTTCCAACACCCCACGCGCTCCAGACGTGAGGCTTTGCAGCCATCAGCTGATAGCTCTTGCGGTGAAGTTCTCGGGGCGTCGCCCAAAAATCCACGGTTCCCTGAATGTGCAGCATGAGCCGCCCGTCAACGTTCGCGCAGCCAAGCACGACAAGAGACCGTCCATCCGGACGGCGGATCATTCCGGCGAAGTCCTGCGTAAAGGCGACCATCACATGACCGCCTTGTACGGGGTATACCCTTCGCCGGGCATCTCATCCCACAGGATCACCTTGCGGACCTGCCCCGCTCGGCTGATCATCGCGCGAACGTCCACGATGGTCGTGGAGCGGTCGAAAAGGAAGGTCAGAATGGCGCCGTCTCGATAGGAGACGGTGACCCTTGATGGATGCTGGCGAGGGGAGATGTGCGGCGTCAGTTGCTGGGCAACCCCGCCGCTATTGAGGCGGAACCCGTTGGTGGTTGGTTCCCCGATGATCGAGGGTCTTTGCATGGCTGTAGGTCTCCATGTGCCGCGCTGGGAGGGCGGCTTCGATGGAGTAATATTAGCTCAAGCTAACCGATATGTAAACAGCCATAGCTAACAACTAGGCGGGGCTTCTATGCGTCTCACCAATGAGACTTTATCCGCCGCTTTTTGATGCACATAACCATTGTGCCAATGATGTGCAGATGTTCTAAGTCGGAGCGCATGGGTGCATAGTTCTCATTGAGGGGTACAAGCTCGAAATACTCGACGCCCTGCTCATTTCTCCCGCGTGGTCGGTACTTCTTGAAAGTGGCCTCTTCCTCATGGTTTTTAGCGACCACGAAGTCGCCGGGCTGCGGACGAACGTCCGGGTCAATAATCACCACGTCCCCCTCGGTGAACTCTGGCTCCATGGAGTCTCCTTTGACACGCAAAGCGAAAGAGTAGTCCGAAACCTCACCGTATACTGGGACTTCATCTTCGCAAGCCCCCAATGCATAAGGGTCCATAGCCTCGGTCAAACGCCCGGCGACCACGCAGCTGATCAGCGGAACCTTGCGGATGGGCTTAGGCGCTGGCTCCACGTTGGCGTCGAAGAGCGTATGCGCGTTCTCAGGTGACCGCCACCAATCTTGGGTCCCCAACTTGGCTCCGATTTTTAGCGCCAGATCCTCCCCGCAGTTTCTGTAACCGCCCTTGATCTGCGAGAGAAGCGACCGATCAATGTCAAGGCGATCAGCGACTCGGCGAACAGCCCCATTTGGGCCGCGAGCTTTGGCTTCAGCCTCAATCATGGCAATCAACGCTGCCCGCCGCTGGGCGTAAATCTGAGCCTGTAGATTTTGATCGTTCATGCGCTCCACGTTAGCAGCAGCTATGCGCCGATGCGATTCGCTCTGGCGATTGACAGTTCCGTTAGCTAGGGCTAACGTATTAACCATGAATCTATCCTCCTACACGGCCATCAATGGCAATCGTGCTTTAGCTGACGCCTTGGGTGTTTCCTCGTCCCTGATTTCTCAATGGAAAACAGGGCACAGACGGATTTCTCCCGAGACAGCCGCCCGCATCGAGCGTGCAACCAACGGCCTTGTCACCCGGGCCGAATTGCGCCCCGACATCTTTGGGCCGATTGATGCCAACCCCGACCGGGCAGGTGGCGTGACCAGTCCTCCATCTACCGGGGAGCCTCCCGATGGGGGCAGCGCCACTAATCGGCTTCAAGAGGTTGATAGGTGAGGGTTAGCGCATGAGCTTCTATGCCAGCAACGGGGGCACCCGGATCAAGTCTTTGGCTCGCTTGGTCACTGCTGGCACCTATTCAGTGGGCCAAAAAGAGTCAAGCACATGAATGATGAAGAATATTGGGCGGTTATTGTCCCCGAGCTACAGGCTATGCGGGAGATATTCGGCCTGCCTCCTTTCTCAAAATCTGCTTTGGAGATATGGGAACACGCCCTCGTGAGACGCAACGCGGGAGATGCTCGCGCTGCCATCCGTTCGCTTGCTTCCTGTTCTGAACATTGCCCCGTACCGTCGGAGGTCAATCAGAAGATTCAGTATTTTATGTATGTTTTTGGCGACACGGAACCTCCCCACCATCCGGCCCCGGAGTCACTACAATGACAGCCGCCAAAATGTTTTGGTACAAGTTCTTCATCCAAGACTACCAGCGCGACACGTCCCATCTAACGCTCCTGGAGCATGGCGCTTATCGTCTGCTCATCGACCAGTGCTACCTGTCGGGAGGCTTGCTTCCTTCAGATCTTGAGGCTGTCTATCGCCTGGCTCGCGCCATGACAAAGCCAGAGCAGGCCGCAATCCGGTCCGTTCTTGGCGCATTCTTCACCCGCACCGACGAGGGATACCTCCATGGGAGAGTGTCTCGCGAGATTGAAGAAATGCACCAACTTGGTTCCGTCAGCCGGATGAATGGGGCAAAAGGCGGTCGCCCGAAGAAGAACCCGGCTGGTTCTGATACCAGCCAAGAAAAAGAACCTGGAAAAAACCCAGCAGGTTTTGAAAATGGAACCCAGTGGGTTTCCGAAACAGAACCCAGACGAAATCCAGCAGGTTTTGAAAACGAAACCCAGCAGGTTCCAAAAACAAAACCCAGAAAAAACCTTAGTCAGGAGTCAGAAGTCAGGAGTCAGAATAACCTTACCTTACCTAGGAAGGCGCACGAGCGCGTTGAGGCGTTCCCGATCAGCGCCACTTGGCATCCTTCCCCGACCTTTTGGCCGATGGCCAGGCACGTTGGGATCTCCGAGGACAGCGAGGAATACGGGCCAGCACTGGCTGATTTTCTGGGGTTTTGGCGAGATCGCCCCGGCGAATCCAGGACGCAGGCCGGATGGGAAAAGGCTTTCCTCGAAAGTTGGCAGCGTTACCGCGCTTTCGCCGGTTCCAAGCCTGAAACAAAGGCCAATGGCCGTACCAAGGCTACCTCGGTCCATTCCGGCTTTGCCGAGCGCGACTACACCGTCGGTGTCAACCCAGATGGGAGTTTTTAGCCATGAGCCAGCCTGAAAGAATCCAACCGATCAGCCCTCTGCTTGCCGAAGTGCGGTCTGTCGAGTGCCCATCACACGGGCCCTACGAATCGCGTAAAACCCGATTCCCCGGCAAAGACATCTGGACCGGATGCCCTGTCTGCATCGAGGAGTTCGGGCAGAAGCAGGTGCGAGAACAGGAGCGAGCCAGGCGCGAAGCTACCCGACTGCGGGTGATGCAAAGCGCAGCCATTCCGGCCCGGTTTGCCAGCCGAAAGCTGGAGAACTTTGTCGCGGAGACGGAAGGGCAACGTCGAGCATTGCGGGTCTCAACCCGCTTTGCCGAGGAGTTCGCCGATGCCCTTGGCACTGGGCGCAGCTTGATTTTCTGCGGATGCCCGGGCACCGGAAAAACGCACCTGGCGATCGGTATAGCCCACGCCATCATCGCGCAAGGATACACGGCGGTCTTCACCACCGCGATGGATGCAGTCCGCACGGTCCGTGAGACCTACCGAAAGGATTCCCCAAAAACGGAGCGCGAGGCGATCCGCGATTTTGCGTTGGCGGACTTGACCATCATCGACGAAGTGGGCGCACAGCTTGGCACCGACGCGGAAAAGATGACGCTCTTTGAGCTTATCAACGCCCGGTATCTGGCCCTGCGTCCCATGATCGTCATCAGCAATCTCACTCTGCGTGAGGTTGAGCAGTACATCGGGGAGCGAGCCTTTGACCGGCTCCGGGAAAATGGAGGCCGAGTGGTTATGTTCGACTGGGGAAGTTATCGAAAAAGGGGGAGCCATGAATCGTGAATATGCCGCCTTTGATGTTTCTGATTCTGAGCTATGCGACGACGCCCTGACGCGCGGCGCAGAGAACTTACTGGAGCAGGCTGCCCGCGCCGTCAATGCGGTGCCAGACGAGGATGAGGGGAAGGATGCTGACTGAACACATGGGTACGAGTGCCTACGAAGGAGCGAGGAATTTCTTTGACCAGAATTTCCCCGCGCAGCGTCCTCTGCCTTATGCCCTCCTGCGAGAATTGCTGACGGATATGCGGGAATACTGTCAGGAAAATCTGGACTGGTCTGGGGCACAAATCGAATTTCGCATAGATCCCGCGTTTTATCGGGAGGTGGACGAGCAGGGGCGTGTAAAACTGGGTATACCCGATAACCTCGACTACGACGCCCCCATCTGGAAGCCTTTTGATATGCAGGTGTGGCGCGCTGCCGGGACCGTGGAAGCCAGGGAGGTGATCTTTGAATCCATGCTCTGGTTCGCCTGTTTCCGGGATTCCCCTTCGGCCCGCCGCCGCCATCGGCAGAGAGACCGCCTGGATGGTATTGGCATGGGGTTTCAATTCCTCCCGGGAAGGGCCCAGGTTCAGGTATTTCTTCGTGGGGATCGTGATTTTCGGGAAATCGTGGCATCGGCGATTGCCCCATATCTGGGAAAAAGCGCTGGAGAAGGAATATGAATTACGCAGGACTATTGGATTTGACCGCCTTTCTTGCGGGTGATCTTTCGGGTGTGGAGCAGTGGCGAGGGCGGGAATTGCAGGCAGCCGTCCGGCTCACCCGCTACGTCAATGCGGGTATCAAATTACGGCCCAGGCAAACAGCTTACTGGAATGAGGCACTTTCGCTGGCTCTGCAACAATGCAGGATGCAGTTTTTCCCCTTCATTCGCCGTGTCATGCCGGGCAAGCCCCATGATGCCGTCACGGAGTATGCCGAAGCCCTGAGCACGGAATATCTGATGCGCCTCACGGCAACACACAATTTCGCCTTGATTCCCAATCCTGAACCTGTTGCATGGGCACGGGAGTATCTGCGCAGGGATACCGAAGTGGAGCGTCTGTCGGGATTGGAAGAGGAATTTCGGGGTGGGCGTGATCGCCTGATTCGTGCCGTGATGGGGGCCGACGAGCGAAAGAAGGCGGAGATCGGGCAAGAAATCAGCGCGCTCCGTTTCATGGAGAGTTTGGATTGTGAGGATGGAGGCCTCTGTGATCGCCATGCCTCCTCACAGTGGGACCAAGAGTATGACCAAGCAGTGCAAGAGAATGAAAGCTGCGCCGTACTTCTGCAATCCTTGCAGGAGCTTATGAACTGGTCAAAAAATGGGACGGCTTTGGAACTGTTGGCCGCAGCATCGCAGGAGAGCCGGATTTTTGGCCCGTGGGTTGACTGTCCGGACCGGACACGGGTGGCGAGGAAGAACCTGCACACCGTGGCTGAGGTGATGTCATGAAGGCAGCAACGACGGCGCCTTTCGTGACCGACCGTACCGGCATGGTAGAGCCGCCTTTCCCCTGGCTTGGCGGCAAGCGCAGGCTGGCAAGGGAAATCAATGCCCTGCTTCCGCCACCTTCCTCGACGGCCACTTATGTGGAGCCATTTTTTGGAGCCGGTGCTGTCTTTTTCTCCAGAAGGCCCCGGGGTGCGGAAGTCATCAACGACAAGAACAGCGAGATCATCAATTTCTTTGAAGTATTGCGCGATGATGGAGAGAATCTGGTCCGGTATTTACAGAATATCCCGTATAGCCGGGCGCTCTTCTACGATTTGCGCAACCGGGCTTTGGATGATGCAACGCCGCTGGAGCGGGCCGCCAGGTTCTTCTACCTGGCCCGCAGCACGTTTGCCGGGCAGTCTACGGGGCGTACTCCTTCCTGGGCCTTTGCGCGTGTAGACAACCGCGCGCGCAGCATGTCCCTGGTGGTGGACAACGAATTGCTCCGAGTCCGGGATCGTCTGCGCCATGCGTATATCGAGAGCGACGACGCGGTGAGTGTCATCCAGCGTTTCGACGGGCCGGACACCATCCTGTACTGCGATCCCCCCTACGTCGCGGAAAAGCGCTCCTATGGGGGCTACGAGCACGAATTGGGCGTGGATGACCATGAGCGTTTGCTGAGCGTGCTCAAGGATGCGCAGGGGTACGTGGCGATCAGCGGCTACCCCAGCGAACTGTACGCCGACCTGCTGGAGCGTGATGGCTGGGAGTGGCGGGATTTTCCCTTGCTCTGTAAGGCCAACCAGTCCAATGAGCGCGGGAACTGGGAGGGAATGGACCGGGTTGAACGTGTTTGGCTGAACCCGAGGCTTGCGGACTGGAATCGCGGCCATTCCTCCCGACTGGTTTCCCTGGATCTGTTTGGTGATGGAGCAGAGTGATGGACAGGTTGTTGACCATGAAGGAATTGGCTGAGGTGCTGCGAGTGAGCTACAGCGTGATTCGCCAGTGGCCCAGCCATCGCTTGCCGCCCAGAGTGATCATCCCAGGGAGTCCACGCATGGTCCGTTTTCGAGAGTCGGAAGTTCAGAAATGGCTATCCCGAAGTGAGCCCGTGGAGAGACAGCACCCTGTGAAGATCGGCAGGCCTCGGCGGGGATTGTCGATCTAGCCCATGCTACCTCTAGATCGGCCCCCCTCGGTCTATACCCGATTGTCGCGCTGACAAGAGAGGGTAAGGGATGCGCCGAATCTCTAATCTGGCGTTCAATCGGGAATTCCCTGCTGTGTCTGGTCTTTCTGGGCTTCCCAAAGACAACCGGGTTAAGCTGGCCCGAGACCTGCGCAACGCCTTTGATGCTGATGCGGTTGGAGTTTGGTTTGAGGGCTTCCCGTCAATCCCTCTTGGCTGGCTGTATCGAAAGGACAGTAACCGTGACGCGGTGCTGCGCAAACTCGATGCAGGCGGCACGCTCACCGGACATGTGGAAGTTCAGAAACGGGCTGGGAAAGCCATCAAGGCGGTAGTTTTCTGGTTGTGACCAAGCCCGATTACTATCCGGTCCCAATGGTACGCCATGTGCCTGTGGCGGCTGATGAGCCGACCGGAAAGCAGCGGAAGCGGACGTTCAAGGGAAAGACTTATGTCTTGCGCGCCAAACTCAACAAATTTACAATTAGCATTGTCGAAACGTGAAAATCACGTCTCTCAGAGATGGCCTCCTGAGACTGATGATGGCGGGCTGTGCTTACGAATTTATTGGTCCCATGGATTTTTTAGTGGGATTTTTAGTTAGTGAGGCAATTGCTCTTGTATCTGAAATCAGAAAGGAGGATATGCACATGATCTTAAAGGCAGTCGTATCCAGTGAGAAGCAACTGTGGTCATGCGTCAAAAGTTTCACCAAGCGCCTCGTCGCGTTTTGGGAGGCCCATCTCCCTTTCAGGCAAAGCCTGCTGAAGAGCTTGTGCAATTCAAGCGAAAAGGTACTGAGACTGTAGTTGGTTCTGGCGTGCTTGGATAGCGGCGCGTCGGGAGACGTTGCTGGTGGAATACCGGAGGCTGAACCCATGAACTGTTAATCAGCGCCATCAATTTATCAATCATCCGCACCAAACATCGATCATCTATCTGAGGGCCTAGTGACACGGCAACATATTGATGCAAAATCGGAAATTCTGGGTACTGGAAATCAATCTGTTTGATCAATAACGCTGCTGAATTTATCCAAAAGCTGTTCAATCCGGGGCGCTGTTTGACATCAGAAAGTTTTCGACTGTCTCCACGGTTGCAGAAACGAGCTGGGAAAGTTCACGAAGCGTTGGAACCAATGGCTGACCATGGAAGGCTCCTTTTCCGAAGAATACATCAAAGGTCGCCTTTCCGTGATTTGTGATTTCGCGCACTCCGATGCTGCTATCAGAGCGGAACTGAATATTTGTCGGAGCATTAGTGCCACCTCCGGCAGAAAATTCGGAACGTCCGGGGTGGCCGTTCCTATGGATGTACTGGACATCCCAGATTCGACTAACGGAAATCATTGGCGTGAGAAGCATGTGTTTGTCCTCAATATTGAGGTCATTCAGTGCGTAGAGCGCATCTCCATTCCCTCCACGGTATGTTTGTATTGAGTCGACAATCAACTTGATGATTCCATCGCTAGGACGATCTTGTTCTTCTCTACCGTTGAAACCTGCTATAAGTTCCTCCCGCCTCTCTCGAAACGGCCATTTAGAGTTACGACCGACAGTGCGTCCTTCATGTCTCAGAATGTCGCAGTAAAGGATATCAAGTGCCGACCGCAAGTTATGGGCGATATCTCCGATAAAGAGAGCAATATCAGCGGGCGTATCGCACAGCCGACAAACGAGCCCCGGAATCCCCGTCTGAGGGTGATCCTCGATACTCAAAGTGTAGAGATGATCCTTGAGGATGCTGACGATGTAAGCATTAAGATCTTGGATGTGATGATCGGCCCTTTCGATTTTTAATTTCGATTGCTCAAACATCTTTAATTCCTTTATTTTTTATTAGATATATTATAAGCCAACGGTTTGCCGCCGATATTCTGTAGTGCAACTTTAGCGCCCTCCGAGTCATTGAAGCCAAGCTTCTGTCGAGTATTCAGCGGAAGGCGAATTCTGCGGCATAGCGCTGAAGATGCTTTTCTCTGACGTGGTGGAACGTGTCATAGAGGACGCGCATCAAAATGGCAAAGATCGACTCAATAGTATCAGTGGTAATGTCTCCTATCAGTCTTTACCAGTCTTATGGTGGCTGGTGAAAAGAGACTAAAGACGCGATCGTTCAGCCACAAGTCCAGTCCAGGCACTTTAGTTGCCAACCTTGTCCCATGTTTACAAAGCCCAAATGTTCTGGAGCGCATAGACCACTGATTGATGAACAAAACGTAGCGGAGAGCGTGAACTCATTCTTGCCGGTAAACTGTATATTCTGAAGCCGACTAACGCCCAGACATTCTGTCTGAGGCGTGTTGGGCAGCCTGTCGAAGGGAGACCAATAATTCGCGGTAGCTTGGCTAGAGGCTGCGTAACGCATCAACTCTCCCGTCAGTTGCTGGTGATTACTGCTGATAGGCCCGGGTATGGACGGGGTACAGGCCATATCGTTCAACACCGACGTCAGGACTGGCGTTGCTGCGTGGATCTCTTCCTTCCTCTCGGGATTCTTAATGCTCTTGAGCAGAGAGGCAATAGCGGGTTGGATCGTCTGGGTAGTATCCCCAAGAGGTGCCGCCGTAGCGTTCTGTGCTCCTGTGGCAACCAGGAGAAACGATGTCGCAGCCACTAGAGCCAGCTTTTGCATGTGTCTCTTCCTTTGTAGAACAAATTGTTCTCAAAAGGTTAGCGGCATCCTTGAGGGAACGCAAGATAAAGGGGAAACAGGCACCGGCATGGGTGGTGGGTGCCCATGGCCCATCTCCACCGAGGTTGGTCTATACCCCAGCGTTCGGTTTGCCATTGGGAGCCCCGTCATGCCCGGCCATCTTATTCTCGTCCGCCCGCACGCCTCTCTCTGGGACGGTCTCGTGGTTGCCTGGCACCTGCGGCAGGTTGGTGGCCATGGCGGCTATCTTTTCGCCGTTGATCCCGATTACGCCCGGCATCCCCTTTACCGCCGCGTCCTGAATTGGTACGGCAGGCTCGCGGGCGGGCACACGATGGTCCCGCTCGACCAGCGGAGCCCGCTGGGAATGCGGGCGTTGATACGGACGCTACAGGGCGGCGGTAGAGTGGTGCTGTTTCCCCAAGGCACGGGCCTTGATCGTCCGGACCGGTCAGATCTGCCAGGAGCCGCATGGCTCATGAGGAAGGCCTGTCCGTTGGTCACGGAGATGCGACTCGATCACAGTGGCCGAATCCCTGCTGTTGCTCCACCTGATCTGGTGCCCATGCGCGATCATCGGCTCTCCTAGTGTTTCTCAGCCAGTACGGGAGCGGGATACATCTGTAAAAGCTATACCCCAAGGCCCCGGTCTATACCCCTCGCAGTGGAGATTGCTGCTGGAGACTGACCGATGCCCACCCGAAAAAACCGCACCCCGGAAGAAAACAGAGATCATCGCCTGGAGTTGGCGGATCGCCTTATCGCAATGATGGAGAAAGGCGAGGCGCACTGGCAAAAACCCTGGGTAGCCGGAGCTATCCAACCGCCTACCAACGCCGTTACTGGCAAGCCCTATCGCGGTGTCAATTCCGAGTATCTGTTTGCATTTTCGCCGGACCCGACAGACAACCGCTGGTGTACCTATAGGCAAGCCCAGGAACAAGGCTGGCAGGTGCGCAAGTGCGAGCACGCCCTGGCTTTCATTGAGAAGTACACCCCTTACGAACGCAAGCCCACGGAAGAGGAGCGTCAGAATCGGATAGCACAGGGCGGTGACCCCGACGCTCCGGTCCAAGCTGTTTCCATCCGGCACTACCCGGTGTTTCATGCCTCGCAAATCGACGGCATTCCGTCCTTGGAGCGTGCCCCCAAGCCGGAAATCGAGGGCAAGCCGGACCCGCGCATCGAAAAGCTGGCCGAGGCAATGGGTGTGCAGGTTACGCGCGGAGGTGGCCGGGCTTTTTATCGGTCTTTGACGGACACGGTGAACCTGCCTCCGGTCGAGAGCTTCCACACGGCGACCGGCCACGACACCACGTTTCTGCATGAGCTTTCCCATGCCACCGGCCACGAAAGCCGCCTGAACCGCGAGTTGGGCAACCCATTCGGCTCGGAGAAGTATGCCCTGGAGGAACTGCGCGCGGAGATGTCGGCGGCCATGACGGCGGCCAGTCTGGGTATTGGTTTTGACCCGGAGGCCCAAGGTGTCGAGGAGGGCCGCGAAATGGGCAACAGCGCTGCCTATCTCGCAAGCTGGCTGAGCGCGTTGCCGGACAAGGAGCGCAAGCAGATTCTCATGCAGACCATCAAGGACGCGCAGGGCATCAGCGATTACCTCATCGAGCGCACGCCGGAGTTGCAGGTCGAGGCCCCAGAGCGTGAGGAGCCTGCCCGAGAGCCGGAGCAGGCCCCCGGGGTGCTGTTCGAGACGGACCAGCACCGTATCGCTGAGGACCGTATAGGCAATCTCACCTTGTCCCGGCTGGAGAATGGCCGTCCGGTGGCCGAGGTGTATGTGCAGGGCGACGACGCCCGCACCTTGCGGGAGGAACTGGAGAGTCTGGGTGACAACCCGACGCCCCGGCAGAAGGAAGTATTCGACCATGGTCTGACGGAGTACCACGAAGTGATGACGCCTCTGGCTCAGGAGGGCCGCTCGATGGAGGAACCCGGCCCGCAGCCGGTTCGGGAAGGGGATGCCGTCCGTCTGATTCTGACGCACCGGAAAGACCTGGAGCCCCACGACGAACAGGAGGTGAGCGCCGACGGCCAGCGTCTGGAGGTCACGCGCAGCATCCCCGTCCAGCAGGTGCGCGGGCCACTACTGAACATCTCGCAGTCCGCCTACTACATCGGCACCCAGGAGTACGGCCCGGTCTGGGTGGAGACGGGATTCCGCATCGGCGAACTGGATGACCCCGTGGTGCAGTTTGCCCGCGAGGCCATCGAGCGCCGCGCGGAAGTGGTGCTGTCCGTGAGCAACGACGGTCTGGTGACCACTATGGAGGACGCGAACACGCCGGGTCGGGCTTTTGCCGCGACGCACGAGGTCCCTGCCCGTCCGCTCGCCCTGATGGACGAGGTGCGCTATCTGAACGCTCCGAAGCTGGCACCCGAAGAACGGGTGTTGCGCGGGACGCTGATGGAGGTCTACGACACGAATCAGGTCGAGGTTCTGGACCCCGCTGGCAAGCACATTTACGCCAGCGCGGCAGGTCCTGCCGAGCGAAGCCTTGAGGGCTGGAAGGCCCTGCGCGGGAAAGAGGTTTCCGTGTCGGCGGACGAAAAAGGCTTTTTGCAGGTGTCCCGCACGAGGGAGATCAACCCCGACATCTTAGCGCACCTGGAAGAGCGCAGCCGGGTTCGCCAGTCGGAGCACCCGGACTATGCCGGACCGGGCGACCCGGTAGCCAACGCGGAGGACTTCACTACCCGGTTTGCCCAGCGGAACCCCGTGGTGGCTAGAGAGTGGGCCGAGTCTATCCGCGCCGATATGTCCGGCTATTCCGAAGCTGCTGATCTGACCCCGGCATCTTTGGCACTCATTGCCTCGCAGATGGAAGCGGGCGCGCGACGTATGGAGCGGCCCGAAGTGGGCGACCTCGTGCGCTTCGAGCCGCACGACAAGGACCCATTGCACGGCGAGCCGTTCTCTGGGCGGGTCATTGCCGCGCTGGATACCAATACCGGCGACATGCGTTACCACCTGCGAGCAGAAAGCGGCCCGGACAAGGGCATGGAAAGCACGGTCTATGGCCGAAACGGTACGTTCCGCAGCATAAACATCGAGCAAGCCTACGGCTTTGACCGGAACGCGCCAGAGCGCCTTTCCCCCGAGGAAAGGGCTATCCAGGAGTACAAGGCGTTTTACGAGCAGATGCCGGAGCGGGCGGACAAGCTCATCGAGCAGACGCGCAAGCGTTTTGCGGAGATGACCCCCGCCGATTTCCGTGGGTTCTCGGAAATGCTGCGTGGGTTCAACCAGGGCGCAGACAAGGTGTTGGGCATCGTCACTGAAGGGGAGCATCGCGGGAGCAGCGAACCGGAGTTGCGTTTGGCCCAGGCGCTTTCGCTTTCGTCTGAGCGTGTCTGGGAGATGTCGGTCGTTCGGGAAGAACAAAGGAAGTCGCGGGCGGTCTCGTACACGCTTCGGGAGGCCAGTGAGTCCTTGCAAAAGGATTTCAAGGAGCGTCTCAAAGAGCACGGCAAGGAATTGTTGCGCTCTGGGGAAGCGAAGGAGCCGCGTTCGTTGGCGCTGGCTGTCTACTGGAAGCACGGCATTGAGGCATCCCCAGACAGCCTCATGTTGGACAAGGTACTCGGGGCCGTGGAGAACAAGGATCTGAAAACCTTGCTGCCCATGATTGGGCACAACAGCCAGAACCCGGCTACGGAGGAAGTGTTCTCCCGTCTGACGGGGGTGTCCTTGGGCAAGACGCAGAAAGAGCGGGTGGCCCAGTTGGAGACTTGGGCCGGGCCGGAGCGGGTCGAAGCGTTGCACCAGGAACGTGAGGCCGCTGCGCGAAGCCGTGCCGAAGAAGCCCCTCGCAAGGCGGTTCGGCAGGCGTTCGATGCCTTGACGGGAATCAACGTCCGCCTTTCCGAGAAGAGCGTCGAGTCGATGGACGGCCAGAAATGGCTGGAAGCCAAGGTGTCCGACGGGTACACGACGGTAGGCACGCACAAAAAGGGAGCGATTACGCTCCGCCACCTGAAAAACCCGGACACTCAGCAAACCGTGTGGCTGAAGGACTCGCGTTTTCAGTCGTATTGCAAGGCGATTCAGGCGCTGGAACCTTCCGGTGACGTGGCTAAGGCCATGGAGAGGGCGAAGATTCCGTTGGACGTGAAGCCCAAGGAGATTGAGCCCGTCCGCGAGCTGGAAAAGGCGCCAGAGCCAACGCCAACGCTTGCGCCGGACAGGTCCACGGAGCAGTCCGTTCCAAGCCCGGCCCATGATCCTGCGCCCGTGGCAACCATTCGGGGACGGGACGGGACACGCTATGCCCTTTCGCTCCGGGAGAAGGACGGAGAGGTATTGGCGAAGCTGGAGATCGCAGGAGGCGAAACGGCGGAGGCGGTTTTGCAGCCGTTCATTTCCGCGAAGATTCCCGATGTCCCGAAACTGGCTGCCCGGATGGAACTGTCGGATGGCCGCGCTTTTGCGGTGCGCCTGTCTCCTGGAAATGGTGGCGTCGAGGCCGATGTTCTTTGCTCCTCCGTTCCGGAGTGGCAGTCGTTTACCTGGAAACGGCTCAACGAAGTGCCGGGCAAGCTGCGGGCCGATGGGGTGAACAGCCCAGAGGCGAAGTGGGTAGCCGAACGGCTTGGCGTGGACGCCAGGGTCATGCGGCGCCAGGAGCTTGCCGCAGGCGTTGGAGGGTATCGGGCTCCGGAAAAAACGCGGGAGCAGGCCAAGGGGATGGGTCGGTAATTTTAGGTCGGAGATTGCATAGGAGAGTGTGATGGCAACGCGGATGATGGAACGAAACAACGTGGTGGATGGCTTTGTGCAGGTTGGTGACGCCGACACGCGGATGGCCTTGAATGAGGCCAGGAAGCAGATCGGCGAAGAGGCCTGGAATCATGGTGCGTCCCCAGAAAGCAAGCAGGTAGCGCGGGAAGTCCTGAAAGCGCGGGGTGTCCGCTATGAGGAGAAGCTCACCGGGAAACTGGTGGACGTGGCGGTTGCGCAGACGCACCCGAATGGCGAAACCCGAAATAAATTGCGGGTAACCCTGGAGGATGGTCGTGGGGACAAGACCATTTTGTCTGCGGACCTGAACTCGGAGTTCGCGCAGCGGTTGCTGGCCAAGCTGGACCCTGCCATCACAGAACACGCGGGCAAGGAAGTCACCCTTGGCGGTTTTGCCAGCATGGTGGAGCGGGACGGCAAGACCTATGCGAACCATGTGGCGACATTGAAGGGAGCGGATGGCCAGGAAATCACGGCGAATCCCGAGCACAACGCGAAAGCGGTAGAGCGGGTGAAGGCCATCCAGCAACCGATGCTGGATGCGGGCATGACCGATAAGAAGGTGCTCAACCAACTGGCAGACAGCACGCGGGAGCGGTATTTCCTGGAGGTGGCTGAGGGCCTGTCCGGGCGCATGAAATCCCTGGGGCTTTCCCGCGAAGCGCAGCAGAAGTATCTGGCCCTGGAGATGGGAGCCAAGGACCGTGAGGGGGTTTGGCACAATCTGTCGCTCCACGAAAAGGATGGAGAACTGGTGGGCACCTTGCAACGCCGGAATCAAGAAACGGGGGAGTATGAGAAGGCCCCCTTGCTGTTTCAGCCTGGCGGGCTTGGCGGGATGCAGGCGGAAGCCGAATTTGCCGACGGCAAGGCCATCCTGGTCGCGTTGTCGCGCTCGGAACCATCGGAACATCGGGATGCGGCGCTACAGGCGCAGTTGTATGTTCGGGGGCAGGACATGGATGGCAAGGTGACTCTGGAGCCCATCCACGACCGGCCCCGCCAGGTGCGGATGAACGAACCGCTCGCCGCTATCGGCGCAAACTCCCGTGAAGCCCGGCTCATCCAGGAACGCTTTGATGTGGGAGCCAAGGCCTTGGAGCCCTACAGGGCTCCAGAGGTGGTTCGCCGCGCTCCCGAGCCCGGCAAGCAAAAGGAGATGGCCCGATGAGCGTGACGGACGAGATGTTGGAGTGGGCGGAGGAGGCCCTTTCTCACGAAGCCCATGCCGCCCGGAGGGCAAAAATCGAGGCGATCCTGACGCAACTTCGGGAGTTTCCCGATCCGGCTGGGTTGCCGGTCGGATCGACGCAGCGCTTTCTTGCCCAGCGCCGGGTGGACCGGCTTCTGGTGCGTGCCGGAGCGTTAGGCTTCGAGCCCGCAAGCCTCGCACTCAAAAAGGAGATGGGCAAACAGATAGCCGGGGCTTCCCTGGGCATTCCCCTCTAGCATTGGCCTGTGCGGTCTATACCCGAGAAATGGGTTTATGGGGGACCGCTCATGTATTGCCAGGACTCTGAGCTTGCCCTGACGTTGAATGATGTCGAGGACTACTTGCATCGTGCGCAAGGCAAGCTCTCCCGAATCGTTGCCAGGAACCTGCCGCTCTTTTTTCGGGGCGGCTGGTGTTCTCTGCCAGAAGTCCTGCCGCGACTCGATAAGGAGCAGCAATGGGAGGTTGCAGAGGCGGTGGGATGGTTGCGAACGGCGCGATCCCTCCTTTCTGCTGTCCGCCAGGAATTGGGTAAAGGTCATCCGCCAGAACCGGAGAGTGACGACTTTTGTGGGCGCCTGGTGCGCCTGGAATTGCGCGTAGACAGAGTTTTCCGGTGGTTACTTTGCGAGGAGGAAGAGCGATGAGTGTCATGCAATCGGTAATCCGCAGGATTTTGAGCGTTTTTGTCGAGGAAACTCCAGTGTCGGGGATGACCGCCGCCTACAACCTGCGGATAGGAGTTACGCCGGAATGTCCGGTAGCCGTGAACGATCCGAATGGAGATGGCGGCTTTCAACTGGCTATCGACAAGTTCCTGCGGGAGGAAAACCCAGACCTGATTTTTCTGCGCAGCGACACGGACGATTTATCGGTGGTGCGCAAGGCCTTGGCCTATCTGTCCCGCCGTGGGCAGGAGGTGGTGGTCGTGGAGCAGTTGCCGGATGCGGAAGTGGCTGCTGCCTTGGGCGTGGGTGTCCGGGAGTACCAGTCGGCGGTCATCAATCCCAATGGGGATGCGGCGGCCCTGGTTGGGTAACGCATGTTCGTCGAGTGTCCTGGTGGCGGGATTGATTTTGGCTATCTGCCGGATGAGACGGCGAAGGCCATCCGCCGCCAGGCAGGGCCGATCCGTCTCTTGGAGAGCGACCTGCGGCACATCGAGGAGCGGCACGGGGATCAGATTCGCCACGCGGGATACGAAGATGTGCCCTCTTTCATCCAATCGGTGTGTGCGGAATTCAATGCCATTTATAGAGGCAAGCACGGCGGTGGCGCTTTGGTGCTCATTGCTCGGGTCCCTGAAAAGCCGAACAAGACAACCATTATCAAGCTACAGCCAGATACGGACCCCGGAAAAGGCGGGACAGACTTTTACGCGGTCAAAACCGCAATGCTCACTGAGGAGAGATATTACAAAAAGGAGATTCCGCTTCTGCAACGTGACGCACCCATCACGAGATCCCTGGAAGGGACGCCCTTTCGCGCTAGGCCAGAAGCGGATAGTAAGACCCTAGAAGATGGCACAGGGGTTGTCAAGAGCGCCGCGCGTTGCCCGCCGTCATCCGCACCCGGATCGCCATTCATTACCCCAGCACAGGAGAATCATGCCATGGCAGCAGAACTCGATCACCTTTTTTCTTACGGCCCATTGGATGTAGTCGCTACCAACGATGACAAGGCCCGAGGCCTGCACGTCATCCACGAGGACGCGCAGATGCGTGCCTTCATCCCTTCGGATGATCCGTTACACAGGGAGGTCATGACGCTCGTCGAGAAAAACTCACATAGCCGAGGGTTTGTCGCGAACCAGCTCCAGGCCCGTCTAGAGCAGGAGGGGCGCTGGGCAGGCCCAGCGCTGGATGATGAGGGAATCAGCTTTGGACCCTCGCAGGAGGTAGCGCAGGAATTGGTGGCAGAGAATCCCGCACGAGAGATTGATCCCAATGTCGAGCAGGGGGCGGCCATCCCGGAAACCGGGCAACGGATTGACGATTCGGTGCAGCGTTTACCTTCAAGCGAGGTGGAGGCCGAGCAGCAGCAGACTGAGCAGCCGGAGACTTCTCCCAAGGGGGTGGCCGAGCCATCGACGGAAGAGGACCTGACAAAAGATTGGCCGGGGAACCCGGTAAAGGAGGCGCAGGCCCCCGAGCAAAAGGCTCCCGAATCCGAACCGGTCCGCACCTTTCCGAAGAAGTCTCCCCCGGAAGTCCTGCTGGCCGACGCCAAGCGGGGCAAAGCATTGGTCCTGGACCATGGCGACAAGGTGAGCGTCACGAACCGGGCCATGCTGGGCATTGGGCGCGAGGCGGAGGATCGCCGGAACAAATCGGTCGAAGTGGCGCTCAAGGCGGCAAAGGAGCGTTTTGGAGAGCCGGTCCGGTTCTCTGGGAGCCGGGCATTCGAGGAAAAGACCATCGAGATGGCGGTGCGTCTCGGTATCGCGTTGGAGCCTGCCACGGAGCACGGAAAGCGGGCGTATGAGCAGGCGCTGGAAGCCAAAAACGCCCTGGGGCCATCGCAGAACCGCGCCCCAAGCAAACAGAAGGTGGTGGAAAAGGGGATCGGGCTATGAGCGAGATCGACGACCTGCTGAAAGCCGGAGAAGAACTGGTGACAACACCATCCCCTCGGGCTGCGACGCGCTCCAGGGGGACTCCCAAAGCGCCCCTCGCCAGCGCCGGGGAGCAAGCCCCTGGAGATGGGAAACCACAGACAGATGGTGCGGTTGCTATGGAGTCGCTCGCCGAATCCCTGGGGCCGTTGGTGGAAAGTGTGGTATCCCGACACGTTGAGCAGCTATCTCGTGAACTGAAGGCCGTGCGGGACGACGTGCAATCCCTGCTGGACCTGGGTGGGGAGGATGAGGAGGGTATGGGGGCTGTCGTACCGCAACTCGACATTGTGCCGAAGGTTCAGACGGCAAGAGCGGCAGAGCGGGAAGGGGCCCCAAAGCCACCGGATTCTGAGCCTCGGGATGGTATAGAGCCAGGAAAGCCGGAAGCGTCTGGGAAGGAAGCGGAGCCAACGTCCGTTGCTCCATCGCCCCCGGTCACGGTGGTGAATGAGTCTGCGGTGCTTGAAGCCGTTACCCGTCATGCCTTGACCCATTTTTCGTCGACGGTGGCGCTCCTGGGGGGAATGACGGTGTTGTTTGCCTACGCCGTGGGCATGGGCTATGGCTATATCCTCGGCTCTGGTCGGTATCCCTGGTGGAGCCATTCCTTTGCTTCGGCGTTTCTGGGCGCCCCGACCGGAGTGGTCCTGCTACCGCTCGCAGGCTGGGCGCTTCATGTGGCAAGCAATGAGTACGATGAGTTTGGTCGGATGCGTCCGATTCTCCGGTATGTGGGTCTTGCCCTGGTCGCACTGGGTATAGCTTTTCCCATCCTGAGCATCGTCCTGGAGATGGTATGACGCAGAGAACGCAGCCGATCCAGAACCGAAAGGGGCGGTTTCTCACTTCGGTCGAGACGATGGACGACCAGTTGGAGGAAGAACTCTCCAGAGGGCGTCCGCAGGCCTCCCGCATACACAACAAGATTCAGCGGGCCAGAGCCCAGTCGGCGAAGGGCTCCAGACTCAGTATCCGCTCCCTGTTGCCGCATCTCGGCAACACCCTGCCCGTGCGCCCCTATCCGCAAGGTCCTGCGGACAGGCGCCTGGCGCGCCGGTGCATGGCGAAGGTGAGCTATGTCAAAAACCGTAAGCCCGGGCAGTGGGGAGCCCATGGCAAATATCTGGAGCGCGAGGGCGCCCAACGCGAGGGAGAAAAGGGGCACGGATTCACGGCGGATGCGGAGGAGGTTTCCATCCCGCACACACTGAACACCTGGCAGGTGGAGGACGATCACGCCCTGTTCAAGGTGATTCTGGCCCCGGAGGACCCGTTGGGGCCGGAGGGCTTGCGGTATTTCACCCGGAAGTTCAATGAGAAGATGCAGTGGGTGCTGGATAAGCCATACGAATGGATCGCTGCCGACCATTACAACACCAGCCACCCCCATGTGCATCTGTTGATCCGGGGGAAAGACAACCTGCAACTGGCCCCGGACCTGATTCGGCGCGGGATGCGGGAAGCGGCGTCGGAGGTGCTCACGGAGCAGCTTGGCTATCGTTCGGAACAGGATTTAATCCGCTCCAAAGAGCAGGAGTTGGACGTAAGACGCTTTACCCGGCTGGATCGTGCCATTCAGGGCAAGGCCCAGCGTCACGAAAGCGGCTATTGGCTGGTGAACGAGTACCCGGACGACCTGACCGAGAAGGGCAGCCGGGAAAGACGACTGCGCGTTGCCCGATTGGAACATCTGGTGAAGATCGGCGTGGCCGACAAGATCGGCCCGAACACCTGGCGGCTGGAGCCCGGCTGGGACCGGGCGCTCAAGGAACTGCAAATCCTGCAAACGCGCACCAAGATGGTGGCACAGGCCCGCGCCTTGATGACAGAGCCCCGTTGTGTGCCCCAGGTGACGCGCCTTGCCCCCGGCGACCGGCTGGTGGGCCGGGTGTTGGGGACCGGGCTCGATGACGAAAGTGGGCGCGCTTATGTGCTGCTGGAGGGCGTGGATAACCGGGCGCATATCGTGTACCAGACGGCATCCATGGAAAGGGCCCGCGAGAAACAGGATCTACAGCTACGGCATCTGGTGGCCCTCACCGGGCTCGACCGGGGGGTGGCCGTCCAGGATTACGGTGTGATGATCCCCGACCAGGGATTCCGGTCGGTGAAGATTCCCGAGGTGGCCCTAGATGACGAGATGGCGCATGAAGAGCGGCACGGCATCCGGGATACGCTCGACCCCAAGACGGGCTTTGCGGCGGTCTGGCATCAGGAGTTGCAGGCGCGGCGCGAGCGCGAGCGGCGAAAGAAGGAACAGGAGCGCAAAGCCGAACGGACTAGGAAGGCGGAAAGGCAGAGCCGCACGCGCAAACCCGGATCGGAGATCGAGTGACGACGCTGGAAACGCTCTGTTGGCGGGCAGTCACTGGCCGTATTGGGCAACATCCGATTCCAGCAGCATCCGAATGTATCGGGTGTAGGGGATTTTCTTGGCTGCCGCTCTGGCCTTTACCGCAGCCAGCAGGGGGGCCGGTAGCCGCATGTTGAGTGCGGCATCCTTGGGGGCTATCTCGAATTGCATGGGCTGGAACTGCCGAAAGTCCAGATCCGACAGGTCCTGTTCCAGAAACTGTTCTGCCTGCTCATCGGTTGTCATCGTGGGTACTTTCTTCATAGCGCAATCTCTCCTGTTCACGAGCGGGACCCAAAGGTATATCGGACAGCGCCTGACTGCTATCTCCCCCGCCCTCGGTCTATACCCTGTCATCCAAGACAGACCGAGGGAACCCATGCCATCCGTTACGGTGACGATCAAGCTACAGAACGAGTATGCCAAGCGGCTGCGGCTGGAGGCGGCGGCAAGACAGATGTATTTGACCGAGCTTGTCACGGATTACGCCATGCGGGGCATGGATGCGGCAGCGAACGATCAATTCGGTCTGGCCGCCTTGGAGCGGCGGGTAGTCGCCACCCTGTATGCCATGAACAAAAATGTGGATGCGGTATTGGCCGAGGTGGATATGGTCGCGGCCATGCTGGACGTGTTCGTCAAGCTGATGCTGGTTCACCTGCCGGAGCCAGGAACGGAAAGAGAGGCCACCCAGGCCTCTGCGTTGTCCCGGTATGAGCGCTACATCCAGCAGATAGACGCGGCTTACGACGGCAAGCGTCCAATAGCCTTGCGGAAAATCGCCAAGCTCATTCAGCACAAAATTGATTCGGTGCAAGACGACGAAGAAGAGAGCGAAGGGGAAGGCCAGTGACCATCGAGCACGACCTGAAAAAACAGGAAGCCCATTCCCGGCGCATCGAGCAGATTCGACGGTATCTGGGCAAGTCCATTGTGGCGCTGTTCGACGATCCGAAAGTGGTGGAAATCATGGCGAACCCGGACGGCAAGGTGTATGTCGAGTGCCTGGGGGAAGGCATGACGGAATTTGCGCAGATCGACCCTTATTCCGTGCAGTCGGTGCTTGGACTCATGGCCGATTTTCTCCACACCACGGTAAGCCGGGAGAAGCCCGTCGTGGAGGGAGCGATGCCCATGGAGTTTCTGCGCAGCCGCTTCGCCGGTGCCATCCCTCCCCTTGTGGAGGGCGCGTCATTCTCCATTCGTCTGCCTGCCCGGTCGGTGTTCACGCTGAACCAGTATGTCGAGCGAGGGATTGTCACGGAAGAACAGAGAAACTTCCTGGAGCGGGCACTGAAGGAGCGGAAGAACATTCTGGTCAGCGGTGGCACGGGCAGCGGCAAAACCACCCTGTCCAATGCCCTGATTGACGTGATCTCGCAATCTTCTGGCGCGGAGCAGCGGATCGTCATTATCGAGGATACCCGCGAGTTGCAGTGTTCTGCCCCCAACGTCGTGCAATTCTTGACGGACGATGACGCGGGCATCGACATGACCCGGTTGCTCAAGCTGACCCTGCGTTACCGGCCCGACCGGATACTCGTCGGCGAGGTGCGGGACAAGGCGGCTCTCGCGTTGCTCAAGGCCTGGAATACCGGCCACCCGGGCGGGATTGCAACGCTCCACGCAAACCATCCCGAAGCGGCCCTGTTGCGGCTTGATCAACTCTGCCAGGAGGCGGGAGTCCCCTCGCAGAAAGACCTGATCCGGGAAGCCGTGGACGTGGTCATCCAGATTGCCAGAGACCCCGAGCATCCGGCTGGGCGGCGGATTACGGCTATTCGTGAGGTGAAGGAGGCATGAATCATGCGTAAAGCGTTTTTGCTTATGGCTATCGTTTTTATTTTGAGGCATTGATGACAAAAACGACGGTGGATAAATCAAAGGATCTGGGTTTCATATCACAGAAATATGGACTTCCTCCCATGGAGTATAGTCGGAAGCTAAATCCTGGGGAAAGTACCTGCAACCGGATAACGGGCAAGATTCTTATATCGGAGTCCTTCCGCCGTGCGGACGAAGCGGACCTTTTGCGTGCTGCATTCCATCAGGCTGGACGTTACCACACGCGCTCATTTGGTCTTGATGTTTCACCCTCGCTCTCTAGCATAGGATTATCAGTGGTTCTGGTAATCGTCTCCCTGTTTCCACAAGTGCAGGCCTTGATCCCTACCCCTATGCTGCTTCTCGCTTGGGTCGGATGGTTTGCCTCTTCGATCTTTGCGCTGGCAATTCGTCCCGCCCAATGGGAACGGGCGGCAAACCAGTGGGCCACGGAGCATTGGCCTGCGCATTTGCGAAAGAGAGGCGTTTCTTATTCCTGATATGGGTGATTTAGAAACCAGTTCCGTATGGAACTACAAGTATTATGCGGTGTGTCCCTGTATGCCGCCAGAAGAAGCGGAGAAAATTATCGGGTGCAATTCTCTGCGACGGCTGAAAAGGAAGATCAGAGACCTGCGCTGGAGTTTTGCTTATATCGGCAAAACGGAGAACTGTTGTCTATATTCGGATTCCCCGGTTGATTTTGATGAAATCTGGTACAAGCCCAAAATTAATCGAGCCAACCGCCCATGAACGCCCCTGGCTTTCCCCCGTTCAGGGTATACCCCAACCCTGCCGGTCTATACCTGCCTGTCGGATCATTGCAATGGAGAGCGACATGAAGAAGTGGAAACTGAAGGAAGGAATGAAGAAGGCTCTGGGCGGGCTGGTGCTTGCGCTTTCTCCGGCTGTGGCCTTTGCATCCACCAGCGGCGGCGTGTTCAGCCCGATTTCCGGCCCTTTGAATACGGTTTTGTCCGGTATGCAGGACATGGGCGGGCTGGTCGCTGCTGGCGGCCTGGTGGCAACGGGTCTGTCCTGGTGGCATGGAGGTGAACACAAGAAGGCCATGATGATCGGTCTGGGTGCTACCGTGGGCGGTATCGCCATGGCGAACGCCAAAGCGTTGGCCACCAGCATCACGGGCGGCGCGACCATGAGCCACGTGGGTACGCTGTCCCTGGTTGCCGGTCACGCAGTTCATCTGGTCGGACTGTGAGATGCCTGAACAAACCCGTAGGGTGACGTTACACCAGTCGCTCGTTCGCCCCCTGTTGATCGCCGGGGGCGAGCGCGATGCGGTTTTTGCCCTGTGGTTCCTGTGCATTGCGGCCCCCATTCTTTTTTCCCTCTGGCTGATTCCCGTCAGCCTCCTGGCGGGAGGCGTGGGGCAGTCTTTCTTGCGCTCGCTGGCCAAGAAAGACCCGCAATCGCTGGGGGTGATACGCAGGCATTGGGGGCAGCAGGCGTTTTATCCAGCGGCGGCTACGGCGTATGCGCCGGTGAAGTACAAGGCCCCCAAAGAACAGACCCAATCCGTGGCTTCTGGAGGGGTACTGTCCTTTCTGGCAAAGGTACTGGGCAAGAAAGGCTGACGCCATTTTTTCGATAACAGGGTATAGCGGAGACAAAACATGCTGAATCTACGGCAATACCGCGATAAGGCCGTTGGCCTTCCTGATTTGCTGAACATCGCCTTTCTCGTGGATGAATGGGAAACGGGTGCGGGTTCCATGGCGATTGCCTTGCAGAAGGACGGGAGCTTTCTGGCAGGCTTTCGCTATGACGGCCCGGATCTGGAGAGTATGGGGGTTGCCGATCTGGAGAGCCTTTCGGCTCTCTGGAACAACGTACTGTCGCGTATGGGTACGGACTGGGGGGTGCATGTCACGGCCATTCGTGAGCCTGCGGGCGCGTATATCGACATGGCCGAGTGCGCTTTCCGGGACCCGGTATCCCGCCTGATCGACATGGAGCGGGCGGCGCAGTACGGGCAGGAGAGCCATCATTTCGTCTCCCGCTACTGCTGCACGATAGCCTGGCGGACTCCGGTAGACGCGGAGGTTGCGGTCACGAACGCTCTGGTCCAGAAGGGGGTGGGGAAAGGGGCGCATAGCGCGGAAGAGGATGCGTTCCGCGACCTCCTGGCACGGTACAAGCAAATGCTCGAAGTGGTCCTGGGGCTCTTTCGCACCTTCTACCGGGTGCGTGCTCTCGACGCCGATGGGCTGCTGACGCATGTCCACGAATGCCTGACTGGAGCGCGTGAAACGATCCATGCCCCGAAGATTCCCGCCTATCTGGACGCGGTGCTGGGGCACCATGATTTTGTCGGTGGGCTGGAGCCGTCGATAGACGATGAGGAAATCCGGGTCATCACGGTTCTGGGGTTCCCCAATACCACCTACCCGGAAATGCTGGAACACCTGCACAGTCTGCCGGTTCCGCTGCGGTATACGGTCCGCTTCCTGCCGCTGGATCAGGCCGATGCCGTGGCCGACATGGCAAAACTTCGGGACAAGTGGTTCGGCTCCCGAGAGAATCTGAAGAGCCTGGCCGCGCAAAAGTTCGCGGGACAGGGAGAATCGGTACTATCTGCCGACGACAACGTGACCAATCTCGCCTTTGACGCCAAGCAGGCGATCACGGAGGCCAACGAGGGAGCTGTGAAGTTTGGCAATTTCAGCCTGACGGTGGTGCTGCGCTCTCGGGACGAAAAAGCCCTGGCGGAACGGGTCAAGACGGTGCGCACCTTCCTGAATAATCAGGGTTATATCGCCCACCTGGAGACGACCAATACGGTAGAGGCCTTTCTGGGGAGCATCCCTGGCCATTTATATGAGAACATTCGCCGCCCCCTGATGCACTCTTTGAACGTGGCCGATTTTGTGCCCAAAACCGAGATTTGGGCCGGTGAAGCGCGGTGCCCGAGCCCCCTCATGAAGAGGGCGGATGGCAGAAATGCGCCCCCTCTGCTCTACGCCGCCACCACGGGTGCGACCCCTTTCCGGCTGAACCTCCATGTCGGGGATCTGGGGCACACGATGATCGGTGGGCCTCCCGGCGCGGGCAAATCCACGTTGCTGGCCCTGCTCGCCGCGCAGTGGCAACGCTACGAGAACGCGCGGGTGATTTCCTTCGACAAGGGCATGTCGGTCTATGCGCTCACCGAAGCCATGGGCGGCCAGCATTATGACCTGGGCGGTCCTTTGTGCGACCTGTCTTTTGCGCCCTTGCAGAACGTCCAGGACCCTGCCGAAGCCGCTTTTGCGGCGGACTGGATCGAGGCGCTTTGCGTATTGCAGGGCATGACCGTCACGGCCACCGAGCGTGCGGCCATCCGCGACGCCATTCATGGTCTGGCCCATGGAGAGGGGCGGTCCCTGACCAACTTCGTGCAGGCCGTGCAGTTGTCGGAGATCAAGGAGGCCCTGTCGTTCTACACGATTCAGGGGCAGACCGGAGCCCTGCTCGATGCGGAGACGGATGGGCTTTCGTTTGCGGACGTGACCATGACGACCTTCGAGTTGGGGCACCTGATGAATGGCACCCCAGCCATGAAGAAGGTGACGGTCCCCGTGCTGCTGTACATCTTCCACCGGATCGAACAGATGCTGGATGGCAAGCCGACCCTGATCCTGCTCGATGAGGCCTGGACCTTCCTCGACGATGATCTGTTCCTTGCCAAGATCCGGCAATGGCTCAAGGAACTGCGGAAGAAAAACGCGGCGGTGGTCTTTGCCACCCAGTCCTTGGCCGACCTCAAGGGGAATCCGCTGTTGCCGGTGATCCAGGAGTCTTGCCCCACCAAGATGTATCTGCCGAACCGCATGGCAGCCAGCCAGCAGTTGCGGCCCCTGTATGTGGACATGGGTCTGAATGACCGGCAAATCGAGCTACTGGCGCAGTCCACGCCAAAGCAGGATTACTACCTGTTCACCCCCGAGGGAAGCCGCAGGATACAGCTCGCCATGGGGCCGGTGACACTCGCCTTTTGCGGTGTCTCCGACCCCCGTGAGGTGAAGCGGGTGGCGGAACTCAAAGCCCGGCACGGCAAGCGCTGGCCGGTAGCCTGGCTCCAGGAAAAGCTGCCGAGCCATCGGCAGGAATGGGTGGGTGTCCTGGCGAATATGTACTGACGGCCATCTCTGGCCGTCGCGGTCTATACCCGCAAGAGGCTTTTGGGGAGGAATACATGGATATCCGAATGGTGGTTGCGGCGCTGGCGCTGGCATTTGCTCCCGCCGCTTTCGCTGGGGAAACCGCCGCGCAGGCCATGGGGCAAATGCGGACGGATGCGACGGTCATGCAGAACATCGCCAATACCTGGCCGCAAATCCAGCAGCAGGCGGCGAACTACGGCCAGTTTGCGGGATACGGTGACCGCCTTTGGTCTGGAGAAGGCCCTACGGTAGTCAACCGGATGGGTGGTACAGAGCTTTGCCATAACACCCATTGGGATAGCGCCACGGACAATCTGGTGACGGGTGGACTCAACATCGCCGGGGATGCAGAGGCCGAGGCCTATGCCCTGGAGTTTGTGAGCGAAGATTTTCTGGCCCAGCTTGGGGACTACCTGAACGCCCAGGCACAGGCCGGAGAGCAGCCGCAGAATCTTCAACAGGTGGAGCAGCAGGCCAACGCCATGGACACGGCCTCCAATAATCTCAACGGCTTGTTGAACACGGTCGGCAATCAAATCTCTGCGGCTTTGGGTACCGGTTCGACGCTCGAACCCTTGCCCATCCAGAACTGGCAGGCAGGGATCGGCAACATCCCGAATCTGTCGGCAGTGCAGTACATCCCAGGGCCGAGCAATGGTGCGCCGATTGGCTGGGTTATCCCGCCTGTCCGTGGTCTCGCTCGCCTGGAGGATATTTGCCCCACGGGAACGGCCACGATCCCGATGTTGCCGTTTCAGGCCCCGGTCCTGAATGCGGTGCAGGTGACGATTCAGGAGAACCCGGAGCTTGCACAAAACATCCAGGGATTGGAGACCCCCAGCACCTATGCGATTCCCAACGGGTATCTCAATACCGATGGATTGCTGCCGGTCCCGAATTACTCCATTCGCATGAGCGTTGTGGGCGTTTTGGGGCGTGACCTGCCCGCCATCGCCCATTACATGGCCCCGATAGATTCCGGGCTTGCTCGTTATAACCAGGATGTGCAGGCGATTTTGGGAGAATTGCGATGAAAGACATACGACGGAAAGGCAAACTCGCTCTGGTATTGGCATTGTCGCTGTCCAGCCCCATGGCCTTTGCAGGCGGTGCGGTAACGGGCGGGGCCACCCTCCCGGAACAGATCGTTCAGGAAGGCACGGAAATACAGCAACTGGCGAAGCAGGCCGAAGAGGTAAGTACCCAGATTGAGCAGTACGCAAACATGGTTCAGCGGTACCAGAATATGGTGCAGAACACGCTGACCATGCCCATGTCCATGTTTGACCAGGTTTGGAACCCGCTGGTGGGCAGCATCTCCAAGCTGGAGGGGATTTACAACCAGGCGCAGGCGCTAGGCTACGCGGGCCAGAACATTGGTGCGCAGCTTGCGCAGGAATATCAGGGCGCGGGCGCGTCCATCAAGAACCTGTCGCAGAACTACGCGAACTGGAACAACTCCACGAACACGGTCATGCAGGACACGCTGCAATCCTTTGGCCTTTCTGCCCAGGACTTCACCACGGAGGATCAGTCCATGCAGACGATCCAGCAGGAGGCGGCGACGGCCCAGGGACGGGCGCAGGTGGCCGGTGCGGCGGTGGCCGCTGCCAACGTCACCACCAAGGCGATCCAGCAACTGGCGGAGATCACCGAGAACGGCGAGCGTGCGCAGATTGCGTATGAGAAGCAGAAAAAGGCGCAGGCAAACGCCACGGGCGCTTTGGTTGCCAATGGCCTGTTTGCCTCTGGCACGAACACCCCGAATCTCCTGCCATAACCGCGAGGAAATCATGAAGGGAAAACTGTTGTTGGGATTTGCGGTGCTGGCCCTGGCCGGTTGCAGTAATCAGCCTGCCTATACGGCGCATTACTATGAGACGCACAAGGGGGCATTGAAGCGGGAACTGGCGCGCTGCAAGAAAGCGGATACCCTCTCCGGCAACGCCAAAAAGAACTGCGAAACGGCAGCCCGTGTGAACGATGCGGAAGCCCTTTTTGGTGGTGGGACGAACAACCCGAACCTTTTGCCGTGACAGGGGTGTGACATGCACAGAAAACTCCGCTTGTGGTGGACCGGGCTGCTCCTGTCCCTCGTGCCGACGCTGGCGTTTGCGGCGGGAACGGGGGACATGGACCAGGTGCAGAGTGCGCTCCAGGGGAAAATCCTGCCGTGGCAAAGCATCATGCAGACGGCGGCGACCGATCTCTTTTACGCGCTGGCTGCGGTGGAGTTTTCGGTACTGTTCCTGAACCACATACTCAACCGGCGCGGCCATGAGGACCTCTTTGCCTCGATCATCAAGAAGGTGGTGACGCTCGGGTTTTTCCTGACGGTGCTGGACAATTCCGGCACCTGGATTCCGGCCATCATCAATGGGCTCGCCGGTGGTGCCCATGCGCTGGGGGTGACGGCGGTGACGCCCTCGCGTATTGCCACGGAAGCCTTGCAAACCTTTCTGGGGGTGGCGTTCGCACCCCTGGCGGCGGCAAAGCACAACGCCGGTTCTTTTTTTGGCGACCTCTTTTCGGGGAATCTGAGTGGTGCGCTCGGGGCTTTTGGAAATCTGGTTGCTTCGTCCAACCCGGTCTCGCTGATTCTGGAATTGCTGATCAGCGCCATCGTTGGGTTGCTGGCTGGTATCGGCGTGCTCATCATGGCTCTGGAGTTCCTGATGGTGGAGATCGAGAGCTATCTGGTCATTGCCCTGGGCGTCATCATGCTGGCCGGTGGAGGCCTGCGCTGGACGGCCAAGTATGTGGGCAGCTATTTCGACTACGCCATCAATGTCGGTGTCCGGCTGTTCATCCTGACGGCGCTGGCCTATCTGGTGACCTACTCCATCGTCCCGCTGATCCAGACCGAAATGGAAAATGTCACGAATCCCTTGCAGATGGGCTTTACGGTGCTCATCCTCGGTGCGGTCATTGCGCTGTTGCCCAAAAAGGCCTCTTCCATTGCCAACTCGCTGCTGTCCGGCAAGTCCAGCTTCTCGGGCGGAGAGCTTGCCAAAGAGGGAGCCGGAGTAGCCGCTGGCACGGTCCTCGCCGGAGCCGGGGTGGCAGCGGGCGGCGTAGCCCTGGCAGGTGCCGCCGGGGGAATGGGTGCCGGGTCGCTGGGTGCTGCGGCGGGGGCCGGTGGAGCCAGTGGCGGTGCCGGATCACTGGGTGCTGCGGCAGGCAGCGGCTTGGGCGAAGCTGGAAGCAGCGCAGGAATGCTTGGTGGAGCGGAGGGAGTCTCGGACGGAGCTCCGGTTCCTGCGGATCTGGTGAAAAACCTTGGTAGCCCTGGCGGTGCCCCCAAAGGCGGACCGGCAGACAACGGTGCTCCTGCGCCCAAGCTGGCCGATCTGCCCAAATTCGACAAAGCGGATGCTGCTACTCCGAAACCGGCGCAGTCCGGTTCGAGCAACCCGGACGGGAACAGAGAGAGTGCTGCGCAGGGTTCTGGCGGGGCTCCCGCAGCCGACCATGGGGCTCCGGCCCCCAGCGCCGATCCGGGCGCGGCATCTACGGAATCGCCGTCCCCTGCCGGTGGGCAAGCTCCCGGGAATGACGGCGCTCCGGCTCCGAGTGTGCCGACGGATAATGGGGCTCCAGCGCCCAAGCCTGCTACCCTGGATGACGTGGTGAAGGCCATCAAGGAAGGGCAAAAAACGCCGACGGTCGGTGAAAAGTTGAAGGATATGGCCGCAAAGGAAGTCGCTAGTCGCGCCAAAACACACGTCATTGACGATACACTGTTGAGGAAAGATGAGGGCGTCGGCGGTGGCGGTGGCATACAGACCGGGCACCCACAGGATTGATGCTTGACGTGAGGGAGATGAAGATCTATACCACGATCAGTGATCTGTGGGAGTGCTGACATGCCTTACGACACTAGCTCGCCATATATTGAAGTGCAGGAATATAGAGATGGGGAACTGAAGTGGGTACGGAAGCGTAATCCACGGTATGTTGACCAGAATCCTTATGGATGGTTAGCCGTTATTGCCCTGCCATTTTATGGGATTTACGCCCTAGTTAGAGGCCTGGCCAACCCCCACTCTCGCCCGACGTATCTCCGTTGGGGTGCGGTCCTGCTCTTCCTGACGCTGGGCGTCCCGTTGCTCTTTGGCTTGGGCAGCCTGGTCGTGGTGACGATCCTGAAGCCGCACATGATGCTGAGTCATCTGCCGGAGTTGTGGGCGGCGATACAGCACGCGCTATAACTTTCCGATCTTGGAGGGGTGCGTGAGAAAGACGCTTTCTGCGGCTGTGATGTTGGGATTGTGTTGTCTGGTATCAGGCCCCGCTTGGGCAGGAGTGGTGATCTGCACGGGGCCGGTTCAGTCGGGTCTGGGGCCCGCGCCTCAGACCGTGCGCATCCAGGCTATGGAGTCTGGCTGGACATGCAGCAACGGCCAGGCGGGTACGCTTCAGCAGATATCGGCGGGAAAACGCTTGGTGAACTACACGCCCAGCATGGGGTTCACCAGTGGCAGCCAGTCTGGAATCTATCCGATTGCTGTGTTTGCCACGTCGGGACGTTGAATACCCGATCTGCCTTTCTGTTCCCGCTCTGCTCCGCGCATCGGAGCTTAAACCCTCGATATGAACCGCCGCACACTGGAGATTGCGATCCAGCGCGGCAGCCGTCAAATAGTCGTTGCATGTAACATCTGATCTGGTATGATGTTGCATGTAACATTATTTGAGGCGCTCAAATGGCATCGGCACACGTTAATCAGCGGGTTAAAAAGCACCGCAATGCTTTGCGCATGGCTGGGCTTCGTCCGGTTCAAATCTGGGTGCCCGACACGCGCCGTCCTGACTTCGCGGAGGAGTGCCGTCGCCAATGCCTGCTCGTGGCCCAGGCCGATAGCGCCGACACAGCTATGCAGCAATTCATGGATGAGGCCTTGGCAGACGTGGATGGCTGGACGGAATGATGCGTGGCGACCTGGTGACCATCGCCATACAGGGCGACTTTGGCAAGCCACGTCCCGCGCTTGTTGTTCAGGCCAATTTGTTTGGCGAGCACAGCAGCGTTACCGTGTTGCTCGTTACCAGCACGCTTGTTGACGCGCCGTTGCTGCGCGTCACGGTTCGTCCGAGTGCGGAGAATGGCTTGCAGAAACCATCGCAGGTGATGGTGGACAAGGCCATGACGTTGAAGCGCGAAAAGGTAGGGCCAACCTTCGGGCATATCAATGCGGATACCATGGTGGAGGTTGAGCGTCGCTTGGCCGTGTTCTTGGGAATCGCGAAATAAAAACGACCAAGGATGTGGAATCCAGAGAAGATTCTGTAAGGCACCATCACATTAAGCGATAGGCTGGATAGAAAAACTACATTTCCCATCTCCAACTGTGGGTCTATCGCGCTGTACCGGAGTGCAGATGGCGTAGCCGCCTCGCCCCGCCACCGGCGGGGTTTCCTCTGTGCGCTATCTGCGCCCCCCTTGGTCTATACCCTGTCATCGAACCTTTGGGAGAACCTTCGATGGCAGAGAAACCCGATTACCTGGCGGCGCGCCGGGAATGGCTGGAGCGCTACGGGGACTACATCGCTCAAGCGAAAAACTGGCGCACGATGGCCTTTGGGGCCATCGCCATAGCCGCGCTCTTTGGCGCAGGGATGGTGTACGAGGCCGACCGGGTGCATGTGGTGCCGTATGTGGTGGAGGTGGACAAGCTCGGCAAGTCGGTCGAACTGGCCCAGGCGGTGAAGGCCGGGGCTTTCGCCCAGCCCGTGGTCCAGCACGTCATCAGCCGTTTCGTGTGGCTGCTGTTCACGCAAAGCCCCGATCTGAACCTGCAAAAGCATTTCGTTCACGAGAGCTACGACTACATCGCCTCGGTGGATGAATCGGCGCTGGACGCTTTCTACCAAAGGCACAATCCCTATTCGGCCTATGCCAACAAGACCCAGGGCCATACGGTGCTCATCAACAGCGCCGAGCCAGTGGGCAAGGTCACGCCACAGGGCGGCTCCTACATCGTGGACTTTCAGGTCAAGGAATATGGGCCACATGGCGGCCTGGACGGGATAAAGAACTGGCAGGGAACCATCACCTACGCGACGGTGCCGCCATCCGACAATCCCAACGTCCTCGAAGGCAACCCCTTCGGCATCTACATCACGCATTTTGCCTTTAGCCGCCAGATCGGATGAGGGGGAAATCCATGCGACAGAAAACTCTCCTTCTGGCCCTGGCCCTGACGTTTTCTCCGATGGTTTTTGCCGGTGTGGCCGAATTGCCGCCAGTGACCCCATTGCCCGGTACAGCCGCCATGGCCGGTGCGCCAAAGGTCCCGTCTGCGGCGGCCACGGCTGCGACGGCTTCGGCAGGCACAACCACGAAGATCCAACATACCGTCCCCAGTATTCAGGGCGGTTCTCTCTCGACGGCGGGTGCGGCAACCTTGCCGCCACCCACTCCAGCGCAAGTCTGGAAGCAGGCCATTTCCACTCCGCCCGAAGGCAATGAGTCGGCATCGACCCAGCGCCTCGCGAAACAGGAGTTGGCGGCATCCCGAGCGGCGGATGCCACCTTACCTGTCATCGGTGGTACCAATGGCCGGGTAACCAGCCTGGCAGGGCGTCCGGTTCTGGTGTGTTCACCGCTACACACCTGCGTCATTGAACTCCCCCGAGGGGTGCAACCCGTGGTAACGGCTGGAGTAAGCAAGGCGGAATGGCTGGTAAAGCAGGCCATGGTCGGCGATCAGGGGGAGGTGTTTCTGAGCCCGAAGTTTGCCGGACTGCACCAGGATGTGGTCATTGCCGGAACCGTCGCGGACGGGTCTGGCGCGAGCAGAGCCTCCCAAAAGGAGCCGGTCAATTTCGAGGTGCGGCTGGTCTCGGACGCCAATCGCTATGTCCCCTTCCTCAAGATCGCGGGCAGTGGCGGGCTGGTCCATTCCTGGAATGCGCAAAGTTCCGGGTGGGGAGACTCTCCCGCCCCGGTGCCCGGTGCCGCTCCCCACAAGTCAACGCAAGAGCCGGTGCTGCCCCTGCCCAACGTGGACCTGCGTCACGTGCGTACGAACTGGACGATCCATTGCGGAGGCGGCGGCTGGTTCGCTTCGAGCGACTGCAAGCCCATCGAGCCGCTGCGGGTGTATGACGATGGCACGCACACGTTCATCGAGATGCCGGGTGGGCTCGCTTCGCATGGCGGCTTTCCGATATTGCAGGCGAAGAATGCCAGCGGGCATCTCATCGGCGTGGACACCCAGATCCGGGGGGATACCTATGTGGTGGATTCGGTGCCCCCAGAGATCACGCTGCGGCTGGGGTCCGAGGTCGTCACGATTCGACACAAGGGAGCTTGAGCCATGAAGAAACATTGGATTGCCCTGTTGATGGCTGCGGCCTCTCCGGTCTCCCTGGCAGGTGGCCTGGAGCCTCCATCCATCCAGGGCGAGGCGATGCCGGTAGCCAAAACGGAAAATACGGTAGCCGCCTGGACGACGTACCGCGCCTGGATGTCACAATCGTGGTTCACGCGGGCGGAGATTCACCGGGTTCTTGCGAGCTACGCATCCGGAAAGCTGCGGGAGCTACCCGTCATTCCGGCAAGCGGCGGGGAAGTGTTGTACCCGTTGGGGCATGTGCTTCCGATCCTCCAGACGGCTCCTGTCGCATTCTCGCAGGTCATTCTCGGGAAGGGAGTGCGGCCCCTTTCCCTGGTGGGCGCTCCGGATTCCGAGTGGGTGACCAAAACCGGGTTTGCGGCAGGGCATCCGGTACTCGAAATCATGCCGCTCTATGCGGGCCTGCGCTCCAACGTGCAGATCACGGCAGAAAGCCCGCACGGGCACCTGCTGACCTACACGATCGGGCTGGTCAGCGATCAAACGGCCTACACCCCGACGCTGGCCTTTTACCGGCAACATTTCTACCACAAGCCCACGGCGCAGGAGGTGGCTCGCCTCGCGGCGCAGGATGCCCTGAACCCCATTGCCAACGCCACCCAGGTGGAAACGGACTGGCGTGTCTCCTGCTACACCGGCGACTGTAGCCGAATCAGGCCCATTTCCGTGTTGAGTTCCGCTACGGCCACGTTCATCAAGCTGCCCACGACGACAGCGCCCATGGTGCTGGTTCGCAACCGCGACGGAGCATCGGTGCTGGTTCACACCAGCATGGATGGACACACCCTGGTGGTGGGGGCGGTTCCCCATCGGATCGACCTGATTACGGGAACCGGGAATGCCATTGCCATGGTACGGATTACCAAGGAGGGCCAGTCGTGAAAAGCGGCAAGGAACTGTTTTCCAGTCTTTTTGGCAAGCGCGGAGCGGACAGTGATGCTGCGCAGAATGACAGTGCTTCTGGCCCGGCCACGGCACCTCAGCCCATAGCACTCAAGGGATCGGGAGATGCGAAAGCCACCCGCATCAAAAAGGCCCCGTTGTATATCGGACTTGCCGCCGTGGGGTTGGCCGGGTACGCGGCGGTGGAGTACATGCAGTCCCACAACCCGTTTTCCGGTGGCAGCCATCCGGTGAAGGAGCAGGCGATAAAGCCTGCGCGGCCATCGGATGGACCTGCCGTCCCCAAGACGAAAGCTCCCTATACCAGGCCTGCCGCGCCAACCGCATCGACGACATCACCAGCCACGGGGGCCACTGTCCCCGCCGAGTCATCGGAGACCACAACTGCGCCGCAGCCCGCCAAGAATCCGTATGCGGCCCAGGATGCGGCGTTTGAGGCCAGCATTGGCGATGGTTCCAGTGGTGGCGCCACTCTGGGGCTGTCGTGGAAACAGCCGCAGGCCTCCACGCCACCAAGCTCGGGGGTTCCAGCAACGCTGCCTGCTGCGCTGACAGCCGAGGCAAAGGCACAGACAAAGAAAGCGCCGAAGCCGCCTCTGGTGACGCGGGAGACCAGCCCCTATGAACTGCTCCAGGGCGCGGTGATCCCGGCTGTGCTGGAGGATGGCATCAAAAGCTATCTGCCGGGCGAGATCCGCGCGGTGGTGAGCCAGAACGTCTACTCCAGTGTCAACGGGGCCACCTTGCTGATTCCGGCAGGAAGCAAGCTCGTGGGCACCTACGACACCAAGACGGCCATGGGCATCAACCGGCTGGCCGTCGCCTGGACACGCATCGAGTTTCCCAACGGGACGTACATGAACCTTCCGGGCTTTGAGGGGGCTGGGGGTAGCGGATATGCCGGATTTGCCGGGGAAGTGAATAATCACACCTGGCTGGTATTCAAAAATGCGCTCCTGCTGTCTCTGGTGAACGTGGGCATGGCGGTAGCCAGCCCCACCAGCACGTCCAGCAATACTACCGGCGTCACGGGTAATGAGGCCTTGCAGGATGGGGAGCAGTCTCTGGCGCAGACCTTCGGGCAAGCGGAATCGCAACTCTTGCAGAAGTACATCGACATTGCGCCGACCATCACCATTCACCCTGGCTACCTGTTCAACGTGGTGGTGACACGGGATATGGTGTTTCCCGGTCCCTACAACCCCACCATGCAGACAGGGCCCTCCCAGGTGCATCAGGCGATTGCACCGAAACCGAACCCATACGGGCAGCGGATTTCATGGAAATGAAGCCCCACATCATCATCCGCTCGGAACTCCCGCGCATGAATCCGGAGCTACGGAGAGACATCATCACGCAAAAGGTGCGTTCCATGAGCGATGCGGAACTCCGCACCCTGGCGAAGCGACGGGAACGAAAAGACCCCGGCAGGCGGCTTCACCCGGTGGGTATCGGCTTGCCCACCGATGTGCTTGACCGCCTGACGGCGGCGGGTGACGGGCCGGAGCATAGCGTTTCGGCATTGGTGGACAGGCTCCTGGGCGGAGATTGAGGATCGCTGTTTCTTTTGCCGCATCGTTCCCCGCCAGAAGCCGGGAACGCTCATCCATCTCCCCCTTGTCCGGTCTATACCCTGATATCCAAGTGATCGACGGGGTATTGCCATGCGGTTGTTTATTGCCGAAAAGCCGTCCCTGGGCAAGGGTATAGCGAAATACCTGCCGGGCGGTTCGTCCAGCGGGAAAGGCTACGTCCAATGCGGACAGGATGTGGTGACCTGGTGCTTCGGCCATGTTTTTGAACAGGTGGAGCCCGATTACTACCTGCCGGATGACGTGCCACTGGCAAAAAGCGGGAAGAAGAAATGGCGCTTCGAGGATCTGCCTATTTTCCCGGAACAGTGGAAACTGGAGGCCAAGGACGACGCCAAGGCTCAGATCAAGGTCATTCAGGAGTTGCTCAAAAAGGCAGACCTTGTGGTCAACGCGGGCGATCCCGACCGCGAGGGGCAACTGCTGGTCGATGAAGTGCTGGAAGAGCTTGGCTGGAAAGGCCCAACGCAACGGATCTGGCTCGCCGCCCTCGATGAGCAGTCGGTGAAAAAGGCCCTCTCCAGCATCAGGGACAATCGGGAGTACCAGAACCTGTGCAGCGCCGCCCGTGCCCGCTCGCGGGCGGACTGGCTGGTAGGGATGAACCTCTCCCGCGCATTCACTCTGCAAAACCGTGGCGGCGGCGTGTTATCCATCGGGCGGGTACAGACGCCAACGCTCGCCCTGATCGTGGCGCGGGATGAGAAAATCGAGAACTTCCGCCCCAAGGATTACTTCGTGCCGCGAATCCATGCCGGATTCTGGGCAAGCTGGGAACTGCACGAGGACTTCCCCGGCGTCGATGGGGAGGGCTACCTGACGGATCGCAAGGCGGCGGAAGCCCTGACCGCCAAGGCACGGGCAGAAGGCCGGGCCGTTGTGCAGGAATATGAGTCGAAGGAAAAGCAGCAATCGGCCCCGCTGGGCTTTTCGCTGGCCGAACTCCAGAAAGTGTGCTCGGCCAAGCTCGGGATGTCCGCGCAACAGGTGCTCGATGCCGCCCAGGCATTGTACGAAACCCACAAGTGCGCCACCTACCCGCGCACCGACTGCCGCTATCTGCCGGAAGAGCAGTTTGGCGAGGCCAGCCGGGTGCTCGCGGGTCTCGCGCGGCTGGGCTTTGGGGATCTCGTGAAAAACGCGGATGCGGCCCGCAAATCGTCGATCTGGAATACCGGCAAGGTGACGGCCCACCACGCCATCATCCCCACGGGGAGTATGGAGGGAAGGCCGGAGGGCGCAACCGCCAAGGTGTACGAGATCATCGTCCGGTCGTACCTGGCGCAGTTCTATCCTCCTTACGTCTACCGGGCCATCAAGGCCGTCCTGGCCTGCGCGGAAGAGTCCTGGAAGGCAACGGCCAACGTCCCGGTCTCCCCCGGCTGGAAAGCCGTCTATGGCCTTTCTGAAGAGGATGGCGACGAGGCCCAACAGCCCATCCCCGCCCTTCAGAAAGGACAAGTTCTGCCGGTTCAGGATGCAGACGTGCAGGCGAAGCAGACCAAGCCCCCGGCGCGGTTTACCGACGGTTCCCTCATCGAGGCCATGAGCAACATCCACAAGTTCATCGAGGACGAGGCCGCCAAGGCCAAGCTCAAGGAGACCTCTGGGCTCGGCACGGAGGCCACACGGGCATCCATCCTGGAGACCCTGTTGGGGCGCGGTTTCGTCGAGCGCAAGGGGAAGCAGTTGATCTCCACCCAGGCCGGGAGGGAACTCGTCAAGGTTCTGCCCAGAGAATTGATCGACCCCGTCACAACGGCCAAGTGGGAGGACGCACTGTCCCTCATTGCCGATGGCAAGCTCACCCTGGAGAAATTCGAGGGGGCACAGCGCACGGTGATTGCACGCCTCATCGAGGCGGCAAAAAGCAGCCACCTCACGGTGGGAGAATCCCGTTCCCAAGGTGGGAAAGGTGCGGCCAAGGCCAGGAAACAGGGCCCAACCTGTGCCGCCTGCAAGAAAGCCAAGACGGTAGTGCTCCGAACCAAAAATGGCAAGGACTGGCTCAAGTGCGAGGCCTGCGGGGCCAAGTTCTGGCCGGACAAGAGCGGTAAGGCGTGTGGAACCCAATGGGAGGATAAATCATGAGCTGTATGATCGAGGATATAAGAATGACGGGCATAAAGCCCCTGGCGATAGGGGTTCTGGGGGTTCTGATGGTTGCAGTGGCGGCGGGCGGCGTTGCGTTGTTCGTTTTGCCTTCGCAGAGCCACGCAGCGATGATTGTCCCCCCTGCTCCGGGGACCCACCTTGCTCCGATTGCCCTACCTGCAATGCCTGTAATGCCTGCGCAAGCTGCCGTGGCTGCACCAACACCCATAGCCACCACCGCCATCCCGTCCACCGTGCTCCGGTCTGAACGGATCGCCAGTCTGCGGGTATTTGGAGTAACGGTGTTCCGGTATGTCACCAGGATAGAGGGACCTCGCAAATGAAAATCGGGATTTCATCGGTGAAGGTTCACCGCTTGGGAGGTGATTTCGGAGAGGCGCTCCAGAAAATCCTTGCCCTGTTGATCGTTGCTTTCCTGGAACTCGTCCTATCTTTACCACTGGCTTTTGCCATTCTGGCGGCGTTTATCATCCTGCTTTTGCCGATTGCTTTTGGCGAAGAGCCGAGCATGACGCTCTCGCAGTTCATTTCCTCTGCACCGCATTTCAGTTTCACTGTCTGGTCATACCGCATATCGGATTTTCTGCGGGACAGCTTTGAGGTGTCGTGGCTCATTGCTTTTTCCGTTCGCGCTTTTGCGAGCGCTCTGGATATGCGCCCATGATTCCTCTCGCCATTCTGCTGAACAAATGCGCCCCGGAGGTGGCCCCGGCCACCATGACGGCCATCGTCCGCGTGGAGTCCGGCGGCAACCCGCTGGCGATGTGGAACAATACCACCAGGCAGCGTGTGCTCCCGTCCACCCTGCAACAGGCGCAGGCCTACCTGCGCCAGGCGATGGCGCGGGGGCAGAAAGTGGATGTGGGAATTGCCCAGGTGGACACGGAAAACTTTGCCGCTTATGGGTTGAGTCCCGCCAATGCATTCAACGCCTGTACCAATCTGCGGGTAGGGGGGCAGATTCTCTCGGCAGACTACTTTCGTGCCGTTTCCAGATTCGGTCCCGGCCAGACAGCCCTCTTCCATACCTTTGAGGCCTACAACTCTGGGGCGCTCTGGGGAGATTCGAGCTACGCCAACCAGATCCTCACGGCGGCTGGTGTGCCCGTACAGGTTTCCGCTATCGGCAGGCTGTCGCACCCAGGCCCAGCGCCGCAGCCATTCCCCCTCTATTTCTGGGAAAGCAGCGGAAAGACCAAATCGGTTCGCTGGACCATTCTGCAATAGGGAGTTCACGGGAGGTTTTCATGCCAAGAAACAAAGTGCCAGCACTACATCGCCCTAATTCGGAAGTCCTGGATTACAAAACCCAACGGATCGCCAGAGGCGGCGGGATCAAGACCACCGTGAGCGGCATCGCGGCGGGTGTCTTAGGCTTCACGCTGGGCATCTCCTACGATGCGCGGGAAGTTTTCCCCGGCTACCGGTGGACGGACGACTTTATCCAGCAAGCCCATGCGTACCTTTCTATCGACGGTTGGCGGCTTTATAACCCTCTTCCCTTCCTGCGCCCCATGCTGCTGAACCTGCACTATCCGGTAATCCACCAGGCCTTTTACTATGCTGGCCTGCCTGCCGTCACCCTTGGGGTGCTGGTGGCCGGAATGGTTGGTTTCAAGCACAAGGACGCCCGTCAGGCGGTGATGAACAACCCCGTGCATGGTTCGGCCCATTGGGCGAGCCGGGAGGATGTCGAAAATGCCGCCCTGCTGCCGACTATGGGAAAGACCCGAGAGGAAAAGCTGAAATACCACCAGTGGCTGAAACTGCGGAGGCAGGCGGCGGAGCAATGGAAGCGGGAGTATAGGAAGGAGCACCCCGGAAAGCCGGTCCCGGAACCCGTCATTTTCAACAAGTTCTTTGAGAAAGACGCGGACGGGAAGGTGAAGGACTCTCCCCATGTCTGCTATGTGGGTGCTTTCGTGGAGAAGGGCAAAGCAACCCCGCTACAGCATACGGGAGCGGAGCATATTCTGTGCTTTGCGCCGACCCGCTCGGGTAAGGGCGTGGGCCTCGTGCTGCCCACCCTGCTGGACGGCTGGATGGACTCTGTAGTGGTACACGACATAAAGGGCGAGAACTTCTGCCTCACGGCAGGCTACCGCAAATTCATGGGCCACCACATCCTGAAATTCTCGCCCGGATCAGCCTGTGATGGTGGATGCCATTTCAATCCGCTCGATGCCGTGCGGGTAGGCACGCAATATGAGGTGAAGGACGTACAGAACATCGCCACCATGATCGTCGACCCGGACGGCAAGGGCCTCAACGATCACTGGCAAAAGACGGGCTTTGCGTTGCTGACCTCGGTCATTCTCCACGTGCTCTACGCGATGCCGGACAAGACCCTACGGGGGGTGGCCGCCTACCTGAACGATCCCACGCTGGAGAGCGTGGATGTCGCCTTCGAGCGCATGATGCAGACGGTCCACGACCCGGACGACCAGTTCGGGTGGCTGGATGGCAACAATCAGCCAACCCAGGTGCATCCGGTCATCGCGCAGTCGGCGCGGGAGATGCTGAACAAGGCAGATAATGAGAAGTCTGGCGTCATCAGCACCATGATGAGCTTCCTTTCCCTCTACCGCGATCCCATCGTCGCCCGATGGACGGAATACTCGGATTTCAGGATCACCGACTTGCAGGATGCCGACCGGCCCGTCTCGCTGTATCTGGTCACCAGCCCGGAGGACAAGGGGCGGTTGAAACCGCTCATTCGTCTGATCCTCAATCAGATTGCCTCGCAGTTCACGGCGGAAGAGCGGCTGGTTGCCGAGGATGGCCGGATCAAGTGCAAGGGCAAGCATCGCCTGCTCCTGCTGCTCGATGAGTTTCCGTCCCTGGGGAAGATGGACATTTTCCAGGACTCCATCGCCTTTCTGGCGGGGTACAACGTCAAGTTGTACCTCATCACCCAGGACATCGCCCAACTGGAGGATGAAGGGCACGGCTATGGCAAGGCCGGAGCCAAGGCCATCATCGGCAACTGTCACGTGCGGGTGGCCTATGCGCCCAACCAGGTGGAAACGGCCAAGTGGATTTCCGACATGCTGGGCACCCGTACCGTAACACTGGAGAACGACAACCAAAGTTTCGACGGGTCCATCCTGGCCCAGCAAAAGGGATATTCCACCAGCGTCAACTACCAGTCCCGCCCACTGCTGACGGCAGATGAGGTGATGACGCTGCGGGGGCCGGTGAAAGAGGGGAGCGCGATCAAGGCCCCCGGTGACATGCTGGTCTTTTCTGCGGGTTTCTCCCCGATTTACGGACAGCAACTGCTGTATTTTCAGAATCCGGAATGGGTCTCCCGAGCGGCCATGGCTTGGCCTGAGCGCTCCGATGAGTTGCCTGGGGCCAGGAAAGACTATGAGATCGTTTTTGGACCCAGCAAGGGCATTCTGTCCGTGCCGAAGATTGAGAAAAAGGAGGGCGATGACGGAGATAGCCTGACACCGGAGACCCTGGCGGCCTTGGGTGATCTGGACAATCAGTTGAACACCCTTGCCCCTTCCAGAGGAGCCGCCCCCAAAGGGGAAGGGAAGTACGACACCAGCGAGCGGGATACGGAAAGGGAACAGGTGGGCAGGTTGATGGGGTGAACAGAACGCCTTTCGAGGGTGCGATAAGTCGAAAGACCTCGATCGACAGCTGTGGCTAGCAGAGAGTCTATGGCAGGATTGATCCGGTTTTGAACTGGACATCAAGGATTGGCTCTCGGATAAAGCGTGACTGCTAGAGCAAGCCCTGATGCAGTTGCACCCGTGCCCGCTACAAGCTGACTCCACCAATTGCTCCGGAGGCTCACTCGATGCTGTATTTGTGATTCTCAATACTGGCTATATTTCCTATCCTTCATGCTCCGTGCTGTGACCCTAACGATCATAGTTCCGTCAATTGGCGTTGACAGTCGCTAGAGGCACCATAATAACCGGGCGGTGCTTGGCTTCAGCGGGTCTATGGTCGGTCGCTCTTTCTTCTCTTTGCAAGCCTCTGATTGGGTTGCGGGGCAACTGTGCCCACCGTTCTGCCGTTTTTTCACTTTAAGCATTCTACGTGACGATCTCAACATAGCCGATCAACTCCGCCGAGTAGCTGCCATCGCCATTCGCGGCTCCCTTGTGCTCTAGTTCTCGCTGCAGGGTCGGCTCAACGGCGTGGGTGAACAGGTCTTTCCGTTGCTCGGGCCGGAACAGCGGTGTGGCGGGCGGCGCTTGGAGGAACTTCTCGCACAGGCGCTCGACCGCTGGAACGCGCGTGCCGTCCTGCTTGACGGCGATGGGCTGCACCACGACGCGGCGCTCGCCTTTGCCAGCCGATGCTTCAACCATCCACAGTGACAGCAGCACCGGCTCGTCCACGTCGCCGGACACGGCGATCCCGACTTCCTCCGGCGGCACGCTGCGCCAGCGGCCCAACTCGTCCTGCACCAAGGGGTGATCCAAGCCCATCAGCTGCAGATCGTCCTGATTGGTCGCGGCTTCGCGGCTCAGGGTGAAGCGGGCACGGCGAGTGCCTTCGACGGTGACGAGGTCGTAGGTTGCGTCGTCCACCTTGACCAGCTTCTGTTGGCGATCCGCGACCGCCGCTGAGAGGAAGCGCACCAGCCGATCCAAGCTGGACGATACGTCCGAGAAGGGCTTGTAGTCGTCGAGGCTGAAGCCGTCGAGGTCTTGGAACAGGTCGAACACCACCTGCCGTGCCTCGCGGGAGTTCGACAGCGCCGCCTCCAGCTCCACCTGCGTGCGCTTCAGCTCCGGGTCGGACAGCGCCTCCTGATACAGGCGGTCGTAATTCAATCGTTCCGACAACTGCCCAAGAATCTGCGCGCGCAGGTCTTCGGCCACGTTGCCCTGTTCATCCACCTTGCCGACCGTGCGCGCGATCTCGGTCAGCTTCTCGTCGAGCAGCAGGAATATGCGGCCTTCGATGGTGTCCGACAGCACGAGGTTGTAGACCTGCGCGGTGTGGCTTTGTCCGTAGCGATGGATGCGCCCGATGCGCTGCTCCATATCCATCGGGTTCCACGGAAGGTCGAAGTTGAACAGGATGCGCGCGAACTGCAGGTTGATACCTTCGCGCCCGGCCGCGGTGCAGACCAGCACGCGCGGGCCGTCCTTCAGGCGGAAACGCCGCTCCGCCGCCACCTTCGCACCGTGGTCGCCGCCGCGCAGCACGGCGACGCCCTGACCGGGGAAGGTCTGCTCGATCTCGCGGGCAATCATGTCCACCGTGCCGAGGTAGGTGGCGAAGATCACGATCTTCTCGTTCGGGTTTTGCCGCCACAGAGTGCCCAAGCCGTCGAGCAGCTTTTGCATCTTGGTTTCCCGCTCTGCCGGAAACACGCGCAGCAGGTCGCCGATGCGCAGGCGTTCCTCCGGAAGGTGCAGGTTCACCACCGCCGACGCGGCTTCTTCCGCGTGCGAGGCCGAATACTCGCTGCCATAGGGGTCAGAGGCCATCTCCAGCGCTTCTTCATCCAGTTTCTTGACCAGCCGGTACTTGAGATCAGCCAGCACACGGTCTACCTCGCTGCGTCCGATGCTGTCGCGCGGCAGAGCGAACTCCTCGTGGATCAGTTCGCGCGCCTCTTCGGTCAGGCGCTCGCGGCCTTCGATGTCCAGCTCCTTGTCGCGCAGAAACGCCTCGTGCAGCGTCAGCATCAGGAGTCGGCGCTTGAGCGTGCGGCGCACGGCTGCAAAGCTCGATGCAGCAATCTTCTGGAAGATCGCCATCAGGAAGCCCAGCGCGCGGCCTTGGTTACCCTGGCGGCGCGCAAGGTCGAAGCCGTCCTCGAGGTACTCGCGCAGCTTCTCGTAGAACAGGCGCTCGGCATGGTTCATCACGAAGGATTCGGCGTGAACCCAGCGCCGCGCGAACAGCGGCGAGCCATCGGGCTGACAGGCGTCGGCCTTGGTGCGGCGGAACATCACCGTGTTGAGCCGGTGCCGCTCCTCCAACATCTCCTCGGGGCTGCGGAACAGCGTCGGGTTCAGCAGTTGTGCCAACATCCAGAACTGGAAGTGATTGCCCTGGTGCGGCGTGGCCGACAGCAGCACGAGGTCGCGGGAGTGATCCTTCAACGCCTCGGCCAGCTTGTAGTTTTCAGTCTTGCGCACCTTGCCGCCGGTCTTGTAGGCCGTCAGGTGATGCGCTTCGTCGAACACCACCAGATCCCAGCACGGTGCGTCCAGCAGGCGTTTGATGCGCGCCGGGCGCTTCAATGTGTCGATGCTGGCGATCAGCCGGTCGTGCTTGGCGAAGGCATTGGTCTTGCGGTCGGTGATGTCACCCTCGGAGCCGAACACCTCGAAATCGAGGTTGAACACCTCGTTCAATTCGCGATGCCAGTTGTTCACGAGGCCCGCAGGCACCACCACCAAGGCGCGGGTCAATTCGCCCCGGCTGGCCAGCTCGCGCAGGATCAGCGCGGTTTCGATGGTCTTGCCCAAGCCCACCTCGTCGGCGATCAGGTAGCGCCGGGGCGAGGCGGTGGCGATGCGGTGCGTCAGCACCACCTGATGCGGCAGCAGGTCGATCTTGGCTGAGGTCAGCGCCGAGGCGCTTTCCATCACAGGCAGCGCGTGTGCCTCGTAAGACAGCCACGCCTTGCGTGACCGCTCTGCGTCGCCATCGACGGCGCGCAGGATGCGCTCGGTGCGCGTGAGTTCGCGCCGCAGCGATCCAACCGGCACCCGCCTTTCGCCGACACCGAAGAACGCGCGCAAATAGCCGTCACGCGCCGGGTCGAGGACAACCCCTTGGCCGTACTCGTGGTGGGTGATGCGCTCGCCGGGTTGGAACTGAGTCTCTGCCGTCACGCGCTGCCCTCAGGTAATCCGCAGGTGGAACAGGCCAGCGGGCTTGGCACTATCGCGCAGCAGGATTTCCTGCGGGTACTCGTTGGCTTGGCCCCAGAGGATGCGACCGAGGTCTATCTGATGCCCGTGAGGTGTGTGGCACAGCCAACCCACCTCATCGGTAGCTGGGTGCGCTCTGACGCGGTTTTGGCCGCCGGGCAGCCAGAACACCAGCGCCCCATCGCTTCCCCATTCATCCTGAAAGGAAAGGATGGCAGGCTTGATCGCATCGCCTAGCCACGCTTCGGCATCGCTCGGCGTCAGCAGGTCGAGGCTGCCATCTAGCCCGGCCACCACCAGTGTTCTGCCGCCATTGCTGGGCAGGTCGTCCGGCCAGTTTCCTTTCGCACGGAGGAACTGACGCAGGCTCCACACCTCGCTGCCCGCGCAGATCTGGTTGCGGGCCTCTTCGCCCCACACCCAACTGGTGCCTCGCACTTGCCAGACAGGGTCGCGCAGCTGTCTCATTGTTCGTACTCTCCATCGTCATCGAACAAGGAACCCTGCGCGGGCTGGGGTGCCTGGCTCGCGTGCCATGCGTTGTAGATGGACACCGCACGCGAGGCTGCGTTGCGGGAGGTCTGATCCGGGCCGTTGCGATGCATCCACTCCAGCAGCGGCTTCAGCGCTACGTGCGGCTTGAAGTTCTCATTCTTCAGTGTGTCCGAGGCATTGATCCCGCTACCATCGAAGCAAGCGCCGATCAGCACCAGCGCTTGATCCAGATCCGACTTGAGATTTCTGCGATGTTTACCCGACCACTCGCGAGCGAAGTCCAGCGGATTGGTGCGGGTGAACACTTTGTTCTTCTCCGAGCACCAGCCCCGCTGCACGAATTCGTCCGGCGTGGTGATCGAGCCTTTGAGGAACTTCTGCAACTGGTCTCGTTTTAGCTCAGGCGCGCTGCCGAAGGTGCGCAGGAACTGGCGCGTGATCGGCTCAGCGTTGACCGGCGGTGCTTCCTTGCCTTTGTCGGCATCTTCGTCGATGAGCTGGTTGATACCCACCAGAGCATCCTTGACCGAGATGGTGCGTCCCTCGTCGACATAGACCTTGCCGTAGTGGCGGGAGAAATATTCCAGTGCCTTGCCGCGACGGATCACCTGGATATCTGCGGCGGGCAGACCTTCCTTGGCGTGGTTTTCCAGCATGGCCTGCAACTGGCGAACATCGGCCATCACTTCGCGGCGCATCCGCCCCCAGCTCACAGGCTTGGGCTCTTCGGTGCGTTTGCGGCAGACATGAATGATGTCGTACTCAATTTTTTGAGCACCAAACTCAGCGTTATCACCCTTGGTTTCATCTGCACGGATCGGATACGTCGCTTCGAGGTAGTAGCCTGCATCGAACAGCGATTCCAGCACCGCCACCCACGGTTCATCTTCACTATGATGGAATGTAAAGGCCAAGATGCCGCTCGGCTTGAGTATGCGATGTGCTTCTCGCCAGCACTGTGTTAGCAGTCTTTGATAGAAACCGTTGGGGTCTTCAGGTTCGCGGAACTTGTTGGCGACAGCCTCCAGCGTCTTCGGCGCGTACTGACCTGCGTAAACGTCTGGGTATTTTTTTTTCAATGCCAGCCGCAGCCAGACGTAGAAGAAGTCAGACAGCTCTGAGTACTGAATCAATCCACCGAATGGTGGATCAGTAATAACGAGATCAACACTGTCATCTGTAACTCCTGCCAAGTCAGTGGACGACCCACAAAACAGCTCAGCTTCATTGACCGGGTCCTCGGGATAGACCTTCTTGCTCTTGCCGTTGATACTGCCAGATAGTGCAGCGTCTCTGCGTTTTAGTCCCTCAGCACTCACCGCCTCCCAAGGCGAAATTGCCCAGTCGCGCCCCTCGACAATCCCTTCTACACTGGACGCCCAATTGCCTCGCCCAAGTTTCGGGAATACGCAGTTTTCAATAACAAGGTGTTTCGGCTGAAATCCCTTGTCTGCAAATGCAGGTTCGGGAGTATCTCGCTGAGAATTCCAGAAACTAAACATGCACTGATTTCGTAGATACTGCTGGAAGCCACCGAGCACATACTCACGCACCTTCCAGTCGTAGTTTCCGACTTCAACAATAGCCTTGAGCAGTTGCGCGTGCACCAGCAACTGTCGTGGATTGAACATCGTCCACCAGTGCGAGTGGTGATGTCCTTCAACATCATGCGGGCCGATTTCAGCCCCGATGGGAATTTCGCTACGCGGCCAGTAGTCCTTCAGGTCGGCATCCTTGCGCGCTTCCCATTCCGCAAACGCTGCGTCGTATTGCTTGGCGTGAGCGGTGTCGTGGGCGGCGAAGAAGCGTCCGCTGTAAGGTTTCCCCGCTTCATCGCGCTTCGGCGCGTATCCCTGCACCGCGTAGGCGGCCATCGGCCCGGTCTTGCCCGTGGCCTTGATGGTGGTCAGCACATCCTGCACCGTGCCGCAGGCTGAGCAGGCGTAGTTGGAACGCTTCGGCACCGTGCCTTTCTCGGGTGCGAAGGTGACACCCGTTTCCGGGCAGGTCACTTGATCCGGTAGCGTGCCACGTACCTCCAGCAGGCGAATCTTGGATGCGCGCTCAGTGTTCCACCGTGTAGTAGCCGCCACATCGTCCTGCGCTGATCCGCCGTAGGGTTGGCCTTCCGCATCCTGCTTGGGAGAACCGGCCAGCCATTGCGGATGCACCAGCAGGCTCAGATCAACACTCTTGTTCTTGCCCTTGCCCAGTATGATTTGTCCACGCGCGCCATCCAGTACCAAACCCTCCTTGGCACGCACAATGGCAGGGGTCTCATCTTTACAATGCGGGCAGATCACGCCGCGCCTCTGGTCGAGCACGGAAAACGGATGCTCTGAAGGTGCGACATACAGCGGCAAATCCGGGGCCATCCGGACGGCGTCTTCCTCAACATGGAATTTGCCGCCGCATTTGCTACAGGTGTGCTCCCAGTGCTTGACGCTGATGGTCTTCACCGCCATCACCGGACTGGTCATAATCGGGGTGCGGTGGCCACAACCGGTCACCTGACAGGGGCCGTGCTTGGCCCAGAAGGTGTAAATGATCTCCGGGCCTTCGTAACTGTAATCCTTGCGATGCTCGAGCGGAATGGTAAGCGGGTCGAAATTGGCGGGCATCACCTTTTTGGTCGGCAGGTGCGTCCACGTTCCCTTTTCGCCTTCCGGGCCGTCGCAGTAGTAGTACGGCATGATCTGCGGCTTGACCTCGGCCTCGATGTCGGCGAGGAGCCTCTTCACTTCCTCTAGATCGACATTGGCGAGTTCCTGCTTGACCACGAACCACGCAACCGGATTGAGGTCGATGCCGACCATCTGCATCCCAAGGCGCGAGCCTTCCACCAGCGTGGTGCCACCGCCCATGAAGATGTCGGCCACCTTCAGGTGCTTGAATGCGCCTTTCTTCTGGTGGTTGGCGTAGTAGTTGTCCCACACCAACCGGGCGGCGTGAGCCGGGTCGTCCGGCGCCTTGGCCGCTGCGGCGATGAGCATCGAGCGGAACACGCTGGAACGCCGCCGCGCCCACCACTTGGACATTTGGTAGATCGGCTTGCCCGCATTGCCCTCAATCACCGCCACCTGGTTGACGGGCAGGATGGGAAAGTCCACCTCCAGGCAGGTCTTAGGGCGGTTCGGGTCGTTGAAGTCGACGGTTTCGAGCGCGACCGCCTTGCCTGCGCCGACGGCTTTGGCGACTTCTTGAGCGAGTAATTCTTTTTTGGTGGCCATTCAGGCTTCCTTAATCTTCTTGTGTACGGGATTGCCTGCGCATGTTTTCAACGGCGGCAACCAGATCGACTTCTGCCTTGGGCATGGCCCAGCGGGTCCAGAAGGGGATCGTTGCACTGCGCGGTTCGTGTTGAGGCTTGGCCATCTTGATGCGGGTCGGAAGCAGGGTGGCGTCGCCAACCACCACAGCCTCGCCTACGTCCAGCGTCGGCAGCACCTCCATCAGCCCCTCCAGGCTTTCTGGTAAGAGCTGCTTGACCACCGCCTGGTCGGTCTTATTGGCCAGGCGCAGGCTGATGATGTTGCTGCACTGGCTGAGAATGGTCGTACTGACATCCGAGGGGCGCTGACTGACCACCATCAGGCCCACACCGTACTTGCGGCCTTCCTTGGCGATGCGCTCAAAGTTTTCGAGCGCACGCTTTTCCAGCGGGCCAGTGGAAGCGGCGCTACTGGGCAGGTATAAGTGGGCCTCGTCGCAGACAAGCACGATGGGGTGCCGTGCATCGCCATCCGCACCCGGCGAACTCCAGAACTGGATTTGATAAACGATTCGCGCCACCAGACCAACGACGACAGGGAGGATGTCCGAGGGTACCTCCGAGAAATCGATGATCTTGATGCCGGGGTTGATGCCATCTTGCTTGACGCCAGTGCCGAGCAGCTTCTCGGCCAGCTGATGCAGCGCCTCGTAGGTCTCGTATTCCGCTGGAGCCTGATACATGAAGGCGTAGCGGCGGTCTTTCGTTTTGACGCTGATCCTGTTCAGAAACCTCGTCAGCTTTCCGAAAAGCGGCCCCTGCTTTTCTCCCTTGCTTCCCTGCACCATTTCCCTGTCTTTTTCGGCGATAGCCTCAATAAGGTCGGCCAACCGATAAGGCACTGGGGTATCCACAGTGAATCCATCGAGCAGATCATGCTTCCCCAGCCCTTCGATGGATTTCATTTTCAGCTCCACAACCTGCTTCATCAGTTCACTGGCCTGATTGGGGGCGTTCTCCTCAGACCGATCCACGAACAGTGATTGCATCTCGTCGTAGTTCAGCAGCCAGAAAGGCAGGAAAATAGCGCCTTCCTTCTTCGCTTTCAGATCGCCGATGCCTGCGATGCGGTAGTGGCTGGCGAACTTCATGCTTGAATACTCGCCATGAAGATCAAACACGATGATGTTGGCGTGCGGCAATTGCGCGGACTGCTCAAGGATGGAGGCGACGGTGAAGGATTTTCCCGAGCCCGTGCTGCCCAGCAGCGCGGCATGGCGCTGGAAAAGCTTGTCGCCATCGATGTAAGCACTGGCCTCGCCATCCAAAGTATAGGTACCGACCTTGAGTGGGGCTGCCGCTTCCGCCTTGGATGAAGCGCTCAAAATCCCCATGAAATCCTCGAGCGACTTTTCTTCAATGGGAAACACGGGCCGGTTGATCTCCGGCAGGATGAAAACGGCACGTGTGAAGGTGTCCTTGCGCTGCCCATCCCGAGCACGATAGGTGCCGACCAAGCTGATCGACACGCCGTTGTCCTCTTGAGGCACGCCAGCCAGATCCGCTGGCGGATCAACTTCAGGTAACGTCGGCAGCTCCACCGGATGCCGCCAAACTCGTTCGATGATGCCGATCAGCCATTCATCGCCCATCGACTGGATGGCAACCAATCGACCGACGCGCGCCTTTTGCAGGCGTTGGCCATCCGTCACCCGCACGTTGATCCGCGAGGTTTCAACACTGCGGACTTCGCCCAATGACTGCTCGTCGGTGAAATTGAAAATGCCCATCCTCGCCTCACTCCACAAATTTTTTCAAAAAGTCATCTAGCTGCCAGAGCGGCTCTGGCGACCGCAGTGCTTTCCCTTTCCAGCGACAAACGGCCCCGTCCCCATCTTTGAACACGGCAATCACGTGAGGGTGTTCGCCAAGTAGTTGTTCAATGTTCGGGGTCGGGTCGCGCGTGATAATGATTGCGGGCATGCCTGCGGCCAGGCGGCGCTTGATGACACCTTGCAAATGATCGTCGTTGAAGCCAAACCCGATACATAACAGCGCATGAGCATCAGCAAGCGCCGCATTCATCGCTGTACGCATTTCGTCGAACAAGATGTTGACCAATGCGTCTTGGTACTTCGAGGGGCCGGGCACAACGATGGCTCGTTCCGCGACGGAAACATCGTTGAGAACTTCTACTGGTCCCTCGTCCGTTGTCAGCCAACTGATTGAGCCATGAGGCTTATACAGACGAACTGCTTTACAGATGCGGTAATCGACCTGCTGTTGGCGTTTCTCGGCCACCAAAACACGGCTGTATTGCGTCTGGAAGAGTGGCCGGGGGCGCGGCTTACGCCGACGGAACCCCGTGAATCCTGTGTTCAGAGGGATTTCCGCGAGATCGCAAAACAATTCCAACAACGTATCGTAGTTAGTCGTAATGACATGGATGCTGTCTGTGTTCTGCGGTGAGCCACTAAACAAACGATTCAGGAGTCGTGACGGCGCATGACCACCGGCAACCTTTTCGCCAAGAATTTTTGCCTCTGCGGCGATCGCACTTTCAAGAATCAACTTCGCGGTTTCTCCGCGTAGGGCTGACACGATCTCTCCCCATTCCGCCATGCCAGGCGGAATGCCATTCAGCCCAGCTTCGAGATTTGCCTTGATTGCGTCGACTGATTGCGCCCAGGTATTCCTTGCCCCATCGGTGGACAGAGCATTGTGCACAGTGGTTGCCAAGTGCTCCGCCAAGTCACCCATGCCGGGAAGGCCATAGCCGCAGGAAAAGCCAGAGCCGACGAGCAGCACCGGGGTTTTGCGAAAAACCCCTTGGATATCTGCGAAAAAATCGTCTGGCAATTCGGCGGCTTTCATATCTACCTACTTCGATAGTTCAACGAAGGGCGACAGCACTTCCAGCAGCGAGAGGCCGCCGTGCGTCAATGTTGGGTAACCGCCCTGACTGCGCCACTTTCTGCGGCCGAGGGCTAGCAGGTGAGCGCCGTGGGGGCTATTGATTTGCAGAGCTACCGGTGGAACGAAGGGGCCTGCATCACCGTTACCCGCCTTGCTGCGCCCGCTGGAAAAAGTCTGCTTGAGGTGGGCTGCAACCTCACCATCGGCATCGGGGAAGTAGCCGGTGGCGGCGTAGCCGTGATCCGAAGTGATGACCAAGCGCCGCCCAATGGCGAGACGCTCAACAAAGGCCCAGAAGTCGTCGCTGGAAAGTTGCTGCGCGGCATCCTTGGTCAGCAGCTCCAGCCCTTGTCCAGCGCCGTAGTCATGCAGCTTGGCATCCGGCCAGTGGTGCCAAAACACCCAGTTCTTCGCGCCCGAGGCACTGCCCACCAAGCCTTCGCAGTCCTTCCACGGCAAATCGATGGTTTCGGTCTGCGCCGGTTGCAGCTTGTGCGCCAAGCCACCACCGTTGGCCTGCAACTGGCTGCGGCTGGCCAAGCCCAGTGCTCGGGCAAATTCGTTGGTTTCGCCGGGCAATTCGGAGGCACAGGCAGCGACCTCGTGCGTGGTGAAGCCGCGCACCGATGCGCCCTGCAACAGCCACGGCAGCTCGCGCAGGGAGAGGCCGTCGAGGATCAGCACTGCCTTGGCGCTGAAGGGGTCGGCCCACCAGCGCATCAGGCGATCCGATGTGCGCTCCATGTTGTCGCCGAAGGCGTGCCACAAGTCCCAGCCGCAGGAGGAGAGGAACAGATCCAACTCGCCGATTTCGCGGTCACGCCGGACAACCTCGCTGGGTGCATTGCCTGCGGCCAGCGGCTTTTTGGCGATCTCGACAGCCTGCTCCACGATGACGCGCCAAGCATCGGCGTCGGAGCCTTGAGTCAGGGCCTGCAAGGCGCTGGCGGTCAGTGCCATCAGTCGTCCTCCTTCTCAAGGCTCAGTTCGAAGCTCATGCCTTCGGGCAGCTTCTTGAGTAGCTCCTTGAGCTGCGCGCCAGTGGCTGCGGACACCTTGATGGACACCTCCGCGACCTTGGTGGCCGGGCCGATGCCCCAACCCTCGATCTTGCCGATCAGGTTGAGCGGCGATGTGGCGGGGTTAGACAGCGGGATGCGCGGCTTTGTGGTGGTGCCATCGCCGCCGAAGATCCCGCCCGGTGTGGGAGCAGGCGGCGTGCCGGTGGGTACGTCTCCTCCGGGCGCGGTCGGCGTCCCACCGTCGCCGCCGCTGAACAGCCCGCCACCACCAGTGGGGGCTGGTACTGGCGCGGGCGGTGTGGAACCTCCTGTTGCGGGAACTGCCGAGGGCAGCATCACGAACACGTCGTCGAGGTGGCGGCCCGTGAGGGAGAGCTTGGGGCGCAGACGCCGCCACGCGGTGTCTTCATCTTCGCCCGGATGGGTTTGCAGGTACTCCATGCCGCGCACGTTGATGGCGACCTTGCCCTTGGCGCACAGGCGCAGGAGGCGTTCCTTCATCGCCGTTTCGCCTAGCCAAGGGATGCAGTCCTGCCCGGCCGGACGCGGCTCCTGCAGCTCGCGCAGCAGCTTGCCGACCGATTCGTTGTTGCTGGCGTATTCGAGCACCAGATCCTCGAAGTCCTCCGGCACGAACAGGTCGCCGGTCAGCGCCTCCTCGATGGCTTCGGGAATCTGCGAACCCTGCTTGTCCAGACGTTCGACGCTGAACTTGCACTGCGCGGGGTCGGCGAAATTCCAGCGTTGCAGCACGGCGAAGCGGTCGAACCTCTTCTTGAGGTTGTCGCGCAGGGTGGTCTCGAATTCCTTGTGCAGCTTCTTGTATTCCGGGTTCTGGTTGCTCCATTCCTGCGCCTTCATTTCGGCACGGGCGAGGAC